>SDBS01001300.1_pt1 | contig 25297 bp, 22 predicted proteins | sample 2277091 | NCBI WGS metagenome assembly SDBS01 (sample SAMN10404972, study PRJNA504765) | marine sediment metagenome | isolation source: marine sediment core GS10_PC15, 163 cmbsf | place: Arctic Ocean: Southern Knipovich Ridge | collected 2010
TAAACTTAGGTTATTGATAAATTAATTTTATCATAGGCCTCAAAAAGGAGGTGCACCTTGTTTTTTAGTGTGTTATCTTCTCTGTATTTTCATGCTATCAACTTCGTACGCTATGGCCAGCCAAATAATACTTTAAACATGTTTCAGCTTGTTTAATAGTAATATATCCCTCAGAATGTGGTTCAAACAAACTTTTATGTGGGCTACCCTGCAGTGCAATAAAAGTAGTGACCAGTTTCCCTGGTTATAATAAAAGTTTTTTAAACTAAGGCCAATGTTTAATTAATATACTAATCAGTATAACTTATATAAAGTACAATTCTATTCAAGTCAATATGGATGCCATCCATAATTGTATCGCTATTTGTTGTAACATTGAGACCGAGCTTAAGCTGGAAATAATCCCTTACTTCATTATCAAGTACATCCTGTAGTTCATTTTTTAAAGTGTTTCCACTAACTGTATAAGAGGTAGCAGAAATAGGTATATCTACTAAATGTACTCCACCCATTGCAAAATCTGAAGCATCGAGCCTTACATAATTGTATACCTTAACCACAATAGAGGAAGCAAATGACGATGGATTGCCCCCATCAATGATGTTTATAAAATTTATTTCCGCATCTTGAACTGTTTTGCCGTGTAATCCGCTAATGTCAAAACTTACATAACTTTTAGTATAGGAACCTCCAGATGAATCACCTATATACGCCCTATCAGTTGAATGACTGACAAATCCATGACTCCATAAATAACCTGATATATCTGGATCTGCAGCAATAGAGGTTTCATTTGCTTCTGGTTCAGGTTCAGGTTCAGGTTCTGGTTCTGGTTCTGGTTCTGGCTCTGGCTCAGGTTCAGGTTCAGGCTCAGGTTCTGCTTCAGGTTCCTCATCACTAGCTTCCTCATCACCAGGTTCTTTATCTGCATCAGAGTCAGTATCGTCTTCATCAGGCCCCTCTCCGGGTTCCTCATCACCAGGTTCCCCATCTTCACATTCTCCTTCAAGGACTATAGAGACAGATGCAGTACCATACTCATTGGTAGCAGTAGCAGTAAGAGTATAGGATTCACCTGCTTTAACACCAACTTTCACTCCTCTGTCAGAACCAAGTGGGACAACATTATCATCTTTACTAAAATCAATTTCTGGTTCCGGCATACCTGTTACCAGAGATTTTGGTATAGGTATAGCAGCTACAAAGTATATGCACATACCATCAGATGCTGAATAATTCGGGCCATCATATATCTCAAGCTCTATGGCTGGAGCCTCCCCGGCTATTCTACATTGAGCAGACAGACCTATAAGGGAAATAATGATAATGGCTGCAAGAATTATAAATAACTTCCTTTTTTGCATAATGGCCTCACTGGTATAATTTTTAAATAAGAATTACAATTATTATATCTTACTATAGTACAAGGTAGAAATATAGCTACCACTCAATCACAAATAGTGTATCTTCATTCCTTTTGTCGGAAGTTTAAATAAAAATGGTGAGTAGCATGTTGGGGTAAATAACAATTAAGTTTAGAAATTCAATTATGATACACAAATAATGCCAACTGGTCGAGTCTGAGAAAGCTTTCTTCTAAAGAGGTCTCGGCTCACCTGACCCGGGTGCGTTCTTTAGGAATAATCCTTTCCTCTTGTTTCTTATTATATTTATAGTTTCTTGAAATAAAGGCATTTCTTTAGTATAGTTTACTAAAACTAAGTTAGATGTGCCTAATTTTTATATTTTAATCTATGATAAGGAGAAGAAAGAATGCGTAAATGGATATTAATTTTAAGTAGTTTGCTGGTAATACTTTTATTGATAACAAGTGCCTGCGCGCGGGGGGAAACTTCAACACAGAAGATTACTATTTACTCTGGACGGAGTGAAGAACTGATAGGGCCTATAATTGAACAGTTTGTTAAGGCTACTGGTATAAAAGTGGATGTACGCTATGGTTCGACTTCAGAGATGGCAGCTACTATTTTGGAGGAAGGAAAGAACAGCCCGGCAGATATTTTTTATGCTCAGGACCCTGGAGGGCTTGGTGCTGTGGAACACTTATTTACCCAGATTTCAGATAGCATCCTGGACCAGGTAGAACCACGCTTCCGTTCATCCCAGGGCAAGTGGGTAGGCATCTCAGGACGTGCCCGGGTAATTGTTTATAATACAGAAAATCTTAGCGAATCTGATTTACCGGATGATATCTGGGATTTTACGGACCCCGAGTGGAAGGGACGAATTGGCTGGGCTCCTACAAATGCATCTTTTCAGGCTATGGTCACAGCCATGCGAGTTCTGTGGGGAGAAGAAAAAACTAGTCAATGGTTATTAGGAATTAAATCAAATGATCCTAAAGAATATCCTAAGAATACACCTATTGTCGCTGCTGCTGGTACTGGAGAGATTGACATTGGATTTTCAAACCACTATTACCTTTTTCGATTCTTACAGGAAGAAGGAGAATCCTTCCCTGCAAGAAACTATTACCTTAAGGGTGGTGGGCCAGGTGCTGTTATCCTGGTATCAGGTGCAGGAATCTTAGAAACCTCTAAGAATAAGGAGATTTCTGAGCAATTTTTGGAGTTTATGCTCTCAATTATAGCCCAGCAGTACTTTACCGGACAAACTTATGAATACCCGATAATAGAGGGCGTAAATATCCATCGACTGCTTAAGCCTCTGTCTGAGATTAATGGTCCTGACATTATTATGACTGATATGGTTGACCTGGAAGGTACCTTAAGTTTGCTAAGAGATACAGGAGTGATTCCATAGCCATATGAATGCTTGGAGTAGAATTTTTAAATCTGTAACTAATTTTGGCAGCAGGGGAAAAGAGATTCAAGTCCCAAGACCTCCTGCTGTTTTTTGGGTACCTGCTGTTATAGTAGGAGTTCTTGTAATACTTCCCCTTGTCTATTTAATACTTCGAGCTATGGGGGCTGGAGGGGAAATATGGAATTTACTTTTCAGAACTCGCACAATGGAGATTATAGGCCGTACCATAATCCTTGTAATAGCGGTAACCGGGACTTCTGTAATCGTGTCAATTCCACTGGCATGGCTCACCACCCGGACAGATCTTCCTTTTAGGAAACTATGGTCAGTACTTACAATTCTTCCTTTGGTTATACCTAGTTATGTTGCAGGTTTTATTATGATAGCTACGCTTGGACCCAGGGGGATATTGCAGCAATTACTCGAGAAACCTTTTGGTATAGAAAGATTGCCTGAGATTTATGGTTTTCCAGGGGCGATGCTTACTATAGTCTTTATTGGATATCCTTTTGTATTGCTCCCCATAAAAGCCGCTATGCGGGGTTTAGACTCATCTTTAGAAGAGGCGTCCCGTAGTCTGGGACATAATTCCTGGAGCACCTTTTACCGTGTGGTTTTGCCCCAGCTTCGTCCCTCTATAGCTGCCGGGGCATTGATAGTAGCATTATATACTCTAAAAGACTTTGGTGCCGTATCACTTCTTCGTTATGAGACTTTTACCTGGGCAATTTATCTTCAGTACCAGACATCCTTTGATAGGGCAAGTGGAGCTGCTCTCTCCCTGATCCTGGTAGTCATGGCTGTAGTCATTATATTTTTTGAGTTCCGTACCCGGGGAAGATTGCAGTACCACCGTGCTACTCTTGGTGTTAGCAGGCCACCAGTAAGGTATCAACTGGGATTATGGCGATGGCCTGCATTAGGATTCTGTGCTCTAGTAGTTCTCTTCACTGTTGCCATGCCTATATTTGTACTTGGTTACTGGCTTATCCGGGGCATCTTAGCCGGTGAAACATTACCGGCAGTCTGGAGTCTGGTCTTAAATTCAGGATATGCCTCAATTTTGGCTACATTAATTATAGTGATTGCTGCCCTACCGGTGGCGATCCTGGCTGTGCGCTATCCAGGCCGGATGAGCGTATTGCTTGAGCGGTCTACTTATATTGGCTTTGCCTTACCGGGAATAGTGATTGCTCTTGCGCTGGTTTTTTTCGGGGCAAATTATGCTACCCCCATATACCAGACTCTGGGACTTTTAATCTTTGCTTATCTAATTTTATTCCTCCCCCAGGCAATCGGTGCAATCAGGACATCGCTACTCCAGGTCAGTCCGCGTATTGAAGAAGCGGCCCGCAGCCTGGGTCGCAAACCATTTCAAGTTTTTACCACTGTCACTTTCCCCCTGGTACGCTCAGGTATTCTGGCTGGAGCAGCCCTGGTTTTTTTAACTGTCATGAAGGAGCTCCCGGCTACATTGATCCTGAGTCCTATTGGTTTTAGGACCCTGGCTACAGCAGTATGGTCAGCCACTTCCGAAGCTTTCTTTGCCAGGGCGGCATTACCGGCCTTACTCTTGATCTTATTGTCATCAGTAACAATAGTTTTTCTGGTTATCCGGGAAGGAAGAGAATCAATATGAAAAAAGTAGTGGTACATTGTAAAAATCTGACAAAAAGTTTTGGAAAAGCTCTGGCGGTTGATTCAGTAAGCCTGAAAGTGGAACAAGGAAGTTTATTGGCAATGCTTGGGCCAAGCGGATGCGGTAAGACAACATTACTCAGACTAATTGCTGGTTTAGGTACTCCAGACAAAGGGACTATCGAAGTAAATGGAAGAATGGTTGCAGGGCCTGGATTATTTGTCCCTCCGGAGAAGCGGAAGGTAGGCATTGTATTCCAGGACTATGCCCTGTTCCCACACCTGGATGTCTCTGCCAATATTGCTTATGGATTATCCCGAAATTCCGGAAGAAAGGAACGGATTCAGGATATGCTTTCCCTGGTGGGACTGGAAGGATCTGATTCCAAAATGCCACACCAACTGTCTGGAGGGGAACAACAGAGAGTAGCATTAGCCCGGGCTCTTGCTCCTGAACCGGAAGTAATTCTGCTTGATGAGCCTTTTTCCAGCCTGGATGCAGACCTTCGAAACAGGGTACGTGTTGAGGTAAAGGATATACTGGCCAGGGCAGGAACAACAGTAATTTTTGTTACTCATGACCAGGAGGAAGCTTTGTTCATGGGAGATCTTGTGGGAGTGATGAATTTTGGAAAGTTAGAACAAGTTGATACGCCAGAGAATATTTTTCACAGGCCTGCCACACCTTTTGTTGCCCAGTTTATAGGAGTTGCTGATTTTTTAGAGGGAAAGATTAGTGGCAGCGATATTATTACAGAATTAGGGTCCATGCATATTAAGGAAGAACTACCTGATGGAACCACTGTAAAGGTAATGGTGCGTCCGGACTTTATAGATATTAAAGCAGCAGCAGATGGAAAGGGGATTATAGTAGACAAGGTATTTCAGGGTATTTATTATTTATATAGCATAAAATTACCCTCAGGAGCCATAATAAAAAGCCTCCAACACCATAACCGGCATTATTCTATAAATACACGAGTATTACTTAAAATGAATCCAGGGCACAGCATGGTGTATTTTGCTGACTGATGGATATACTTTCTCTCTATTTTTTCCACATTTCTTTATTTTTAGTTTACCTATATTTTCCTTGTGTTTTAGATCTTTATTTATCAGTTCTTGAGGTGGTACCAATATAAGGGCAGGCATTATTGGAGAGTTTGGTTTGAGCAACGGTATACTCAGTGACGAAAAGAAATACCCATCACAGCTGCCAGGGCTCAAAATATAACCGGAGCAGGGTAAGATTTAAGCAAATTTCAACTTATTAAGTAACAAAACATCACTCCTGATTTTCAATAAAATAATTTGTACCCTTATTCTTGATTTCATTGAGATTACCAATCATCCTCATCCTATATTTTTCTCTGTAACTTTGTCCAAAGTCCCCAGAGGTTATGCACAGTTCAAACCGTAAAATTCACGTGCTAAAGTTTTCATGGTCAGGTATAAAAATATCTTCACGAGAGGTCATTATTGCGGTTCTAACTTCGTCCAATGTGGCCAGCCACATCGGTCAAATGCAAGAACCTCTTTCTTGGAATTATCTATTCTGTTTAATTTATATTCTTGATGATGGTGAGTATAAAATAACAGATTTAGCAAAGTTAAAACTATTTATAGAAGATTCATTTATTTATGTTATCGGTTTTTATATAAAACAACCATTTTACAGGGGATCTTTACATATAATAGATTTCAATGATTTAAACAATCCATATGTTTCCAGCACTTATGAAATAGAAGGTTACCCACAGGATATGGTGACAAGACAACGCTAAGAGGATATACTGTGCTAAGCGAGTGAGCTTAATCTACCCTCTCCAGAATTTGTGCACAATTCAAACCGTAAAAAATCCTATATACAAATATGTAATCTCATGTTTATATTAAAATTATACAAAAGCTGTTATATAATTCATAACCATGAAAAAAAACTTATTAAAACTCTTAATTTGCCCAATATGCAGAAAAGATAATCTTAAATTAATAAAAATCAGGAAATCTAACAACATTGAAATCCGAGAGGGTGAAGTTCAATGTAAATACTGCAATGAAAAATTTCAGATTAGTGAAGGAATACTAAATCTATTGCTAAATCCAAATAAAGATGTTTTATGTGAGCAAAAAGGATGGGAAAGATTAAAAAAGGCAGTAAAAAATACAGATAAGCTTATGTTATCCTTACCAGACGCTTGCGGAGAACATAAAAAATACTGGAAAGGTCAAGCTGAAAACTTTCATCATATTTATTCTGAATTGAATCTAAAGGGTGATGAGGTTACCTTAGATTTAGGTGCAGGTAGATGTTGGTCAACACGTTTTTTTTCAAGGAGAGGTTGCTATAGCATTGCTCAAGACATATTAATACCAAAATATGTAGGCTTACTTACAAGTGATATATATATTTATAAAGAAAAAATCTATTTTGAAAGAATTTGTGATGCAATGGAAAAAATACCATTTAAAGACTCAATCTTTGATTTAGTATTTATGGCAGCAACACTACACCATAGTACAGATATTTCAATTACTCTTAAAGAAATATTTAGGATTCTGAAACCAAAAGGAAGATTTGTACTGATAAACGAGCCGGTGAAAGGTATTTTTAGAAGTGAAGATAATAATAATCCAGAAATTGAAGCAGGTATAAATGAAAATTCTTATCGATTGTCAAAATACTTAAAAGAGTTAAAGAAATCAAGTTTTGATTATAAATTGGAGTTCTGGTTGGGAGGTAATAACAAAATTACTTCATTTATCGATATGAAACTACAAAAGATTTTACCAAATAGGTGTATTGATAATTTATTATGGAGACCTCTTAAATACATTCAGCTTTTATTTTTTGATGGTGTCTTAAACTTAATAGCAGTAAAGAGACAGCAGTAAAGCTTTTCAACTTAAAAACTCAATTCAGGTATAAAAATATCTTCACGTGAGGCTATTATTGCGGCTCTAACTTCGTCCAATGTGGCCAGCCACTTAAGACAGGCTCTGGCTCGGCTCTTCACCAACAACAGTGGCAACCCGCTCCCTTACAGCATAGCGCTTTGACTCTTAACCTACAGTTTTCAAAGTTCCTGAAATATTAATGATATTAACCATGGAGATCGGAGACTTAATGCAATAACTACTCTCACAGAAGACTTCTAATTAACTTTTTTATCTGTCCCAGGCCTTTAACGATATTCTCCCTGGAAGTCGCATAAGAAAGTCTTATGTATTCTTCATTTTCACCTTCATTTTTAACACCAAATGCTGTTCTGGATAAAACGGCAACATCAGCTTTGTGCAGAATAAATCGCTGTAATTCCCGTGAATCTTTGAGACCGAGATTTTTACATGCTTCAGTTACATTAGGAAATACATAAAAAGAACCCCTGGGGACAAGGCACTTAAAGCCCTCGATTTCATTTAATAGCTTTACTATAAGATCTCTTCTCTCCTTAAACTCAGACACCATCTTACCTACCCCGTCTTGAGGTCCAAGATATGCTTCTATGGCTGCCATCTGGGTAAAAGTAGCAGTACAGGATTCACAATTTGTCACAAGCTGTGAAATCTTGAGAGCCAACTTTTCAGGCATCACGCCATATCCTATTCTCCATCCAGTCATTGCATAGGTCTTGGAAAAACCATCCAGTATAATGGTTCTGTCTTTTAGGCCCTTCATAGATACAATAGAGCTAAATTCTCCTTCATAAATGATCCTTGAATATATTTCATCTGATAATACCCATAAATCATACTTATTTACTAACACGGCAATGGCTTCCAGGTCTTCTTTTGAAAGTACTCCGCCAGTTGGATTCTGTGGAGAGTTTAAAATTATCATTTTTGTTTTATCGTTTACTATTTTCTTAAGATGATCTATATCAAAAGAAAACCCCTTTTCTTCCAAAAGCGGAATGGGTACTGGTTTTGCACCTACAAAGTTGATTACCGATTCATATATTGGAAAACCTGGATTTGGATAAATAACTTCATCTCCGCTATCCACTAAAGCATGGATGGAATAATATATTATGGGTTTTCCTCCAGGAGTTATAACTACTTCATTTGGATCTATTTTGATATTTCTGGTTTTTGTTATATAGTCTGCTACAACTTCCCTTAACCCTGGCAAGCCTGCTGATGGTCCATAATGGGTGTAATTATTATTTATGGCATCTATCCCGGCATTCTTTATATTCTGGGGAGTATCAAAATCTGGTTCCCCAATACAGAAACTGACTATGTCTTTACCCTGGGATTTCAATTTATTGATTTCCGCTAATACTACAAAGGCATTCTCCGTCCCCAGGCTATCCATTCGTTTTGCAAATTTCATTTTAACTTCCTTTAAACTTTAATATAATTAACCATACTTTGTTTTTAATATTCTATCAATATTTAATTTCAAATCTCCTGTCTATGGCATCCATTATTGCAGCAAAGCTTTCTTTGCAGCTGATCTCAGGAACATCATCGGTTAAATAAAAGAACCCTTAAGGGTCATCTACGTATGGCTTTATCTTTAAAAATAATTTATATTAATATTATCCTGTAATATCAGGAATATATGGCGTCGATATAGGGCTGAAAAATGAAAAGTTTTGAAGAAAAGATATTTAATCGAGTTAAAAAACTAAAAAAGAAGATTTTATTCGTGGATTGGCTGGATGAAAGATTATACGAGGGGCTAGAAAAATTTATAAAACTTAACCAGGAGATCATCATAATCGGAGATAATGCCGGGGTAAGAAGAAAACTAAAAAAGCATAATTTACTTAAATACAGTGAATTGGAAGTCATAGATCCTGGTAATTCTAAAAAACTAAATTTATATTCTGAATATCTTATAGATTTAAGGAAAAAAGATAAGCTTGATTTAAAAGCTGCAAAAAAGATACTGTGTGATCCATTATATTATGGAGCACTTATGATAAAAATAGGAGATGCCGATTGTGGTATTGGCGGTGCATCATGTTCCTCAAGTGAATTCTTAAGGGCAGCTATAAAGATTATCGGTAAAAGGGAAGATCTCAGTGTTGTATCTGGTGCCATGGTAGAGATCATACCAGACTTTAAAAATGGTAAGGAAGGACAATTCATCCTGGCAGATGTTGCAATTGTCCCTGACCCCGATGAAGAAGAGTTAACTGATATAATACTTGCAACCGATGAGACGGCAACTCTGCTTTTTGAAAAAAGGCCCAATATCGCTATCCTGTATTATTCGACAAAAGGCAGCACTTATAGCAGAAGTATGGAAAGAATCGCAGATGTAATGGGGAGGGTCAGGAAGAGAAGACCAGATATAAAGCTTGAAGGGGAACTACAGCTGGATGCTGCAGTTGTTCCCGAAGTTGCCAAAATAAAAGCTCCGGATAGCAAAATCGCCGGTAAGGCCAATGCTCTTATATTCCCAAATCTACCATCTGCAAATATCTGCTGCAAAGCTATAGAAAGGTTTGCAAAAGCAAATGCTTACGGATCTATAAATCAGGGATTATTAAAACCTTATAATGATTTGTCCAGGGGATGCAGCTCAAAAGATATTTTAGTCATGTCTGCTATTACTGTTCTGCAAGCATCTCAAACGAGTACCTGATAATCTATAAGATTTAAAGTGATGGGAAGGTATTATTACACTGTATGTGCCATTAGATCAAAACTATCAATATTTCTTTAATCCACTCCTTATATCGGGGCCATCTTATTGCATACAAAAGAATTAGAGCATTAGCTAAAGTGGTTGTGAGAATGATGATTATCAAGAAAAGTGGCAGGTCTTGTCCTATTGCTGTACGCATAATGAATTGAAAGATATTAAAAGCTACAAAAAATGCCCCCAGAACCACGTTTGTTATGCGATTAGCTTTATCCGCCAGGCTAACAGTCAGAAATGCCAAAACAAAAGGGATCAGCCAGCGGCATGTCCAGAGTACTAAAACTGCGGAAACATCTCCAGAATTTATTTTAATGTATATTATTCTAAATTGAAATAAGCGGACTGGTTTTGTGTCTCCCTTAGAACAGGTAAAAAGGTAATGCAGGTTTTACTTTTATTAGGATTATCGGAAAGGTATAATATATATAGAGTTATACTCAAAACCAGAACTGGAGAAATGACAAAATCACATCGGGGTTCTACACCGGCAATGAGAAATCCTGTTCTCTAGAGGTACCCCGGGTCTAGTGAGCTTTTAAATGGCATAAAATATTATCAGTATTTAGAGGAGGAAAAAATGTCAATATCAAATGAACTGAACCCGCCGTTACGGTTCCTGATGGGGCCGGGGCCGAGTGATGTCCATCCACGTGTGTTAAAGGCTATGGCCACACCGCTGATAGGCCATATGGATCCACATTTCATCCAGATCATGGATGGTATGAAAAAGATGCTCAGAAAGCTGTTTAAGACAGAGAATGACCTGACCTTTGCAGTGTCAGGTACCGGCAGTGCCGGAATGGAGACCTGCTTTGTAAATCTTTTAGAACCAGGCGATAGTGCAATGGTGTGCGTTAATGGAGTATTTGGTAACAGGATGTGTGATAATGTGGAACGCTGCGGGGCAGAACTGACCAGGGTGGATGCTCCCTGGGGAAAGCCGATTGAACCGGCAAAGGTGAAAGAAGCCCTGAAAAAATGCAATCCCAAGCTTGTAGCAATCGTCCATGCTGAGACTTCAACAGGTGTTCTGCAGCCGCTTGAAGAGATCAGCAGGATCGTCCACGATGCTGGAGCCTTGTTCCTTGTCGATACCGTAACTTCTCTAGGAGGTGCGGATGTAGAGGTAGATAAGTGGGGTATAGATGCAGTATACAGTGGTACCCAGAAATGTTTAAGCATACCTCCCGGACTTGCACCTGTTTCTTTTAGCCCCCGGGCCCTGGAGGTACTTGATCAGAGAAAAAACAAAGTGCAGAGCTGGTATCTGGATCTATCCATGATAAGGCAGTATTGGGGTGGTGCCAAGCGGGTATATCACCATACTGCACCGATTTCCATGAATTACGGCCTATATGAGGGTTTGAGGATCATATTTGAAGAAGGGCTTGAAAAGCGTTTTGACCGCCATCAAAAAAATCACCTGCTTCTCCGTGATGGACTTGAAGATATAGGATTTTCTTTTCTAGCTGACCCACAGTTCAGATTACCGATGCTAAATGCTGTCAACATCCCTGATGGAGTCGATGATACCAGGATAAGGGGTGAACTGCTGGAAAGGTTTAATATTGAAATAGGTGCCGGTCTGGGTGATTTTTCCGGTAAGATTTGGCGGATAGGCCTAATGGGAGAGAGCAGTACGGAAAATCATGTCAATATTCTTCTGTCAGCACTGAAGAAAATAATTTAATCTGTACTATCAAATTAGTAAATGTAGAACAAATATTAACTTATGGAGGATTCACAATGAAAGACCTAGCAAAAGAATTGATCCAGATATCAGGGAAAAAATATGTGATAGTGCCGGATATGCCAGAATATTATGCATATACTTTCGGAGATGCCACGCTGTACCGTTCCAAACCGGATGTAATCGTCTATCCTGCAAACTCCTCAGAGGTCCAGGACATAATAAAACTGGCCAATAAAAATAATATACCAGTAGTGGCCGGTGGAGGAATGACTGGATTGTCTGGCGGTGCAGTTGCAAATAAGGGGATCCTGCTTAACCTGAAACGGATGGATTCTATCAAGTCAATAAATGCAATCACCAAAACAGTAGTTGCAGAACCCGGCATTACATGCGGCAAGCTAAATGAGGAATTAAAGAAATATGGCCTCACTATTCCTGTTGCACCTGCCTCACAATTTGTATCCAGCCTGGGGGGCAATATTGCCCAGGCTGCAGGCGGTACCCTCGGTATGTCTAAAGGTACTTTCAAGCATTATCTATTGACCCTGGAAATAATTGATGGAAAAGGCGACAAATTCTGTACCGGCACAGCATTTACCAAACAAAGTACCGGTCCTGACCTGACTGCATTATTTTTATGTTCTGAAGGAACCATGGGAATAATAACGGAAGCAACCCTTCGCTGTGAATTTCTGCCAGAGGATATATGGACTGTCCGATGCAGTTTTTCTGATGAGTCAGTGCTACAGACGATTCACGAAGAAGTAGTTAAAAATCATATCGATCTATATTCATTTGAATATATGGACCCTCGAATGTACTCGTGTTTTCATAGTGAAGGCAATAATATGTTATTGTTGCTGCAGACTGCCGGGTCCGTACATGATGCAGAAAGGCAGATGAAAAAACTGGTTGATGTCTTAGAAAAATTAAATCCAATAGAACTTGCCTTTACCAATGATCCTGTAAAAACTAATGAGCTTTATGCTGAGCGAAGCAATGCACTGGGTGCTATAGGAAAAGCTGACTATAATAAACCTATCCTCATCCAATTCGACCCTGTTATTCCACTGCAAAAATTTACACTCGGTGTTAAAAAGATGAGGGAACTCGCAGAACGTGAAGGCCTTGATATTATTATTTACGGCCATGCAGGTGATGGGAACCTGCACCCGACTTTCATTGTAAGGGATAAAATTGAAGAAAAGATGAAGGCCAGGAAAGTCATCAGGGAGTATGATGCCTGGATTGAAAAGGAAGGCGGATGTTTCAGTGGCGAACATGCCGTAGGCTTTTTCATGGGCCGAAATAAGAATGAACTAAGACCTGATGTAGCTCATTATTTGAAAGTAATAAAATCAGCCTTTGATCCCAAAGGTATCTTGAATCCGGGAAAGATAGTCGATATTGAAGAAGGCTCTATGGAAATTACCCCAATTTTAGAAAAGTATCAAAATATTGGGAAACTGGCATCCTTATGTGCTAAATGCCATTTGTGCAAGAATGACAGCCCGCTTTTTGCTGAAGAACCCTATGAACATAATACCATAAGGGGCAGGATTTCCATGATCGATGCTGCTTGTCGTGGTGGGGTAAAGTTTCCAGCAATAAAGCCATTTATCACAGAAATGGCTCCCTGGGCTGAGAATATGAACTGTCCCACTTATATGAAGGATAAAATAGGTGAATTAATAGAACTTAGTTTAAAATTGGAAAATTAAACTGTAGACGACAAGCTGGAAATTTAATATCGGTATTTGGAACAATTGTATAATATTTAATTTAATGTATACAAAATAATTAAGTGTCCTTAAATGGGACGTTTTGGATGTTTCTCTGAAAAGAAGAAACAGTATAGGATTAATTTATAATAATATGAATAGTATTGCAAAGGAAAGAAAACTCTCAAACCCTGTACTTTTTTCTAAGAGAAGTTAGGTCCATTTGCTAATCAAATATTAGAATCATTTAGCACTTGATGGTGATTTGATTTCAATTATTGATAAGAAATGTGATTTGAATGATAATCATTGGCTTTAATATAGTTAATATTATTGAGCATGCAAAGTGATTTAATTCTCTTATCAACTTGAAAAGTTATAAGGTTACTGCTACAGTTTTATTCAATTATAAGCAAAAAGATGAGAATAAAATTGAGAAAAAGAATACTGTTTTTTATTAATCTTACAGTTGTAGTTCTTCTTATATTGTCTCTTAGCGGTTGCATTGTAAATGACCCGGAAATACTCGAATTTGCTGAACAATCAACTGAAAATTACCTTATTGCAATAAATAATTTAGATTATGATACATATCGAAAAGACTTTGATGATATAATGCTAAGCTCTATTCCTGAAGAAGAATTCATTAGATTTTCCACATACCTAAAAGACACAATTGGTGATTATACTCCGGGATCCAAGCAGTTTTCATATTCTTCGAACCAAAAAGGTCTTTATCTTATATTCTATACAGCTGACTATTCTTTTGAAAAGGATGTTACTATTCAGATGATTTTTGTCGAAGAAGGAGATTATTACAAAATAGGCGGTTCATGGTTTGATTCAGAAAAAATACAGGAGAATGATTATGAATAATAAAATATTTGAATCAAGATAGTATTAATATTTTCTCTATCCATGCTGTAATATGGAAAGTGACAACTCTAGCATTGATCATCAGAGGAAAAAACGGGGAATTTGTCCCAAATGAAACATTGAAATTCAGGCAGTCAGAGGGATTTTTTACCAATAATAAAATTGTCCCGGCATGATCACTTAGGTGATTATCCATAATTATAAAGCAGGAGTATATAATTAAGATAATCAATGGAAATATAAGAGATTATTTATTGGAGTTTCCAAATTATCTTTCGATCTATATTTTTCCCATCTATTATCTTTCAGTAAGTACTATCCTTATAGACATCGGTAGTTCTATTGGTGCTTCCCCGGGGGATCTTGGCCTTATATTCACTTTCTACCCGGCCGGAGCAATTGTCGGGCAGTTGACTTCAGTATTTTACAATACAAAATTTACAAAAATGCAGATATTTTTAGTTTCCTATTTATTACTTATTCCAATTTCTATAGCTTTGAGTTTTTCCAGGTCTCTGATCATGTTCTTTATTTTATATACCATTGCGGGATATATATTAGGCGTAGTCTGGGTCCAGGCAAATGAAAATATCCTGGAATCAAAAATAAAAAATAAAGACAGACTGATGACTGTTGCCCTTACTTTTTACCCCCTCGGTGCTTTTACCGCTCCCTTTATAGCATCATTAGTAGTGAATTCTGCCTTTAATTGGCAGTTCTTATATTATATTTTAATAATCTTAATAGTGCTTATTGCAATATTGTACTATTTTCTGATGCGAAATAGAAAGGATAAGATCCTTACGGAAAAAAGGGAAAAGATCGATCTAAAAAAAATATTCCACTTACCCAAGAAGAATATCATGTTTTTATTGATCGCCCTTGGGGCATTCTTTTATAGTATTGGTGACACAAGTTTTATAATCTGGTCTCCTACTTTTTTTAGAATTGAGAGATTCTTAGATGTCAAAACTGCGGGGTATGTTATTGCGATATTCTGGATTGGTATTATAGTAGGAAGAATGGTACTTATGCCATTCTTAGGAAAAATACGTGCCAACTTACTGTTATTGATACTCACTTTATTTGCAATTATTTTTACCTCATATTCTATTTTCGCACCTACTGGAAATCAAATATTTATAGGAATGGGTCTTGCCGGGATGGGATATTCAGCATTATTTCCACTTTTCATGTCTTCGGGAAGCACGGTTTATAAAAAAGGAAAGGGAGTTTTACTTACTATCATGTATGCATCAGCTTATACGGGAAAGACTATTGCTCCTTTTCTGACCAGATTTATTTCAAGATATAATATGACTTTCTCACTTTTAATTGCTATTATTTTTCTGGGAATATCCTTAATTTTAGTCAGCACTGATATTTATTATGAAAAGAGATGACAAATATATTTTTTAGAAAGTAGTTTATAAAATTGAGATTTATGATCTAAATACTTATATCAAGGAGGAAGGAAAGGCTAATGGGTGAAAAAGACAGCTTTTTAGATTATTTGAAAGAAATACCAAATTTTCTCTCAATTTTCATTGTGCCAATATATTTTATGACAGTAACTCCTATGCTCATAGAGATGAGTAAAAGTACAGGTATAAGCTCCGGTGATCTTAGCCTTATCATTACTTTTTTTACAATAGGGCTTGTTGCTGGCCAATTAACTTCAGTCTTTTATAATAAAAAATTTAGTAAGATAAAAATAATATTGGTCAGTTATATATTTATAATCTTTCTGATCATTATATTATCATTTGTTAGCAATCTATATCTTTTCTATATATTGTATTTTTTTCTTGGATATACAGCTGGAGTGATATGGTTGCAGGCTACAAAATATATTTTAGAAAATAAGATAAATAATAAAGACAGATTGACTACTATTTTTTTGAGTTTTTATCCTATTGGAAATATGGTTGCGCCATTTATTGCATCGTCACTAATAGACAATAACCTGAATTGGAGATATTCATATTATATTATGGCCGGGATAGCGTTTATAATACTGATATCATACATGTTTATAAAAAGAGATTGGCGCGGGAAAGTCCAACATAAAGAAGAACTGATATCGATTAAAAAAATATTTGTGAATAGAAAAATCAATATTATATTTTTCCTGGGCTGCCTGCTTTTATTTTTATACTGTATTTCAGAAACAGTAATTGCTGTCTGGGCACCAACCTTTTTAAGGGTAGAAAAACTTTTTGATATCCAATTTGCAAGTCTGGCTGTATCAATATTCTGGTTGTCCTCTTTTGCCGGAAGAATGATTGTGAGCTTTTTTGCCGGTAAGATCAAAACTAATTATATACTTTTTGCATTATCAATAATCGCAATTGTATCCATGATAGTGTTTATCCCTCTAAAGACTGCTACTTCCTCTCTTATTGCTATTGGTTTTGCGGGCCTGGGTCATTCGGCTATAATTACTCTGGGAATCTCTTCGGCCAGTACAGTATATGTCAAAGGTAGGGGAATTCTAGCAAGTATAGTTTTTGCCGCAGTCAATGCTGGAGTCTCTATAGCTCCATTTCTGACGAGATATGTATCCAAATCAAGTATGACTCTATCAGTAATGCTTGCTCCAATATTTATGGGCCTGACTTCACTTGTAATAATATGGAAAATAATCTTTGAAAATAAATATCTTAAAGATGGAGAAATTCCTGGTTGAGAAGTTTATCAGAGCTTATTGTAAAAAAATAACCCTGAAATTTAATCAGGGTTATTTTTTATATTAATTGATTATAGACAGACTTTTATTTAACTACAATTTCCCAGTCTCTGTACATACCTTGTTTCCATTTTTTATCAATCATATCTCCCATTTTTGTCTTCAATAATTTAATAAAATTTCCATCAAGTATATGGCTATTGCATTGTATCAGATCCAGGTTCTGGTTAGTCTTATTTATTAGCTTTTCAAAGACTTTAAGCATTTTTACAGCCCTGAGTGACCATTTTGGATTCTCAGGATCAGGCATCCAGACAGGTCCGTCTCCCTGTTCTTTTGCCCAGCCTCTTTCAACTGTAGCAAGTTCAGCTGATTGGTCATAAGCGCTCCAGCCTTTCATGGGGACAACAAGGACAGTAGGACCTTTTGTATCATTTATTTTATTTATTATTTCTTTGGCAAAAAGTTCTGTTTCCTCAAGAGTAGGAGTTATTACAGTAACAGCAGAGTTATGGACATATGGTGCTTTTGAATCTTGATAGGACATCCTTTTCCCAGATTTATAATCATCAAGTATTTTTTGTGGAACTGATTTTAGAGGTCCATATGCACATTGTGCAAGACCTCCCGGACAGACTATCTGTGGTATGCCCACATCGCTTGCCGCAGTCAATCTCTCACCTTCCCACTCTTTGCTTATTCCATAGATGCTGTCAAAATAAATATTACTGATTTCACCTATGGTGATGTCATAGATTGCGGAGATAAGGCCAGACCTTATTAAATCCTCCATAGTAGCTCCTGTGCCGACCTGATGTATAATTATAGTGTCCCAGCCTTTTTCCTGGATATAATCAATGCATTTCATTACTGCAGGGGTCGTTGTACCATATGCTGTAAGAGCTGCCAGTGGTTTAGTCTTCCTGCTTACTTCTCCCACCTTTGCCATACCAACTACACTAGCAACTGCATTTGCTATGATCTTTGCTGTTACTCTATTGATGCCCTTTTCAGATATAGGATTTGAGATGTATATATCTTTACTTCCAAGCCATACACTTACATCTCCGGCAGCACACGTGGAGAGCATTACTTTTGGGACACCGATCGGAAGGGCGCGCATTATCATAGTCGCTACCGAACTTCCAACAGAACCTGCCCATGAAATGACACCATCTACTTTGCCCTCATCAAATAGTTTCATGATCTTTATTGCTCCGGCTTTTCCAACAATTTGTATAGCTTCAGTTCTGGATGCTTTAAATACATCTTCTTTCTTGGTACCGGTTTCCCCTAAGATTTCAGAAAGGGAAATATCTGCCCATCCCACTTCAGCCCCAAGGCTAAGTTCCATTATCTGTGAAGTCGCACCAAGTCTTTTTGCTTCTTTGGCAAGATACTTTATTTCATCACCCTTTGTATCAAGGACTCCCATACAAATTATATTTGGTTTTTTATCATTCATATTTAATCCCTCTCTTATTTATTAAATGACACATTCTTATAGTCTTTGGTTATTTCAAGGACTGCTTTTTCAATCGGCATTCTCTCTGCAGCTGAGCCTCCGGTAAATCCCTGGGCATCTGTATTTTTATAAATATACTCCACTTCCTTTGGACCTTCAATCGGACCTCCATGGGCAAAAAGAATAACATCCTTATTTACTTTTCTAGCAGCATCAAAAATATTTTGACTCATTTCTGCTGCTTCATCCAGGGAAAGAGTTGTCTTTGCGCCTATCGAACCTCCCTTGGTAGAACCAACATGAGAAGCGAGAACATTAGCTCCAGCCTCAGCCAGAACTGTGGCTTCTTCTGGTGTAAAAGCATAAGAAAAAGTAAACATATTCAATTCTTGTGCTATAACTACTACATCAATCTCATTTTGGAAACCCATTCCAATATTCTCTATTTGCTCGCTGAATTCCGGACCGTATAATTTACTTATAAAAGGGTTGATGCCAGAAATTCCCAAATCCCATAGTTTTTGCAGATGTTCCTTATGTGGAAGTAATGGATTCTGGACTCCCGAAAGTGAGATCACGGGGACTTCCTTTACAATAGGCAATATTTCTTTTGCAAGATCAAAGACGATCTGGTTAATATCAGCAAATGGTAAAAAAGCAGCCAGTGAACCCTGTCCTTTCAAACGCCAGTAACTGGTAGGAGATATGCAAATGAGATCTGAACCACCTTGTTCTTGGAATTTAGCTGAAATTCCCATGCCACAATTTGGCATAAATAGGGGTTTCCCCCTTTTTATTTCAGACTGCAACCTTTCCACTATTTCCTGAGCTGTGTATCTTTTTGCCATTATGACCATCCCCTTCCATTTTCTCTTTTAATAAAATGGTTTTTATACTTTACAGCTTAAATAATTTATTAAATATCTTTTTAAAAGATAGAATACTATTTTCTCTGGTTTCTGTTGCATTTCTGAAGTTTAAAACTGCAATTTTAACTTTGTTGGGAAATATAGACAATTTTTATAGTTAGAACTGATTATTATACACTAAAATGACATAATTTACAAAAAAGTTGACAATAATTATTAAAATGATAAAATATAATAGCATACATATACTGGTTATTAATTTTTTTAAAACACAAATAATATATCCAAACATATAATCTCATCAATTTTAAATGCTTTTTAAAAAAAATATTCAAAGGAGGGGGAATAAAAGATCTTTCAAAGGATTTTTCAATGAAATAACTTGAAAGGAGGGATTAGAAAGTATTTATGGGATTTATTTTCAGTAAAAAAGAAGGGACCTTTAATATTGGGAGTAAATCTGTAGCTATTATTATTTTTAATTAAAAAGATAGGAGGCTACGATGAAGAAGTCATTGATTTGGATGCTTATCGTAATATTTATTTTGTCCCTTACTGTAGCTGCTAGTGCTTGTAAAGCCGAAGCAGCAGCTCCCGCCGAAGAAGCAGCCGAAGAAGCAGCAGAAGGAGATATGCCTTATGCTGGAAGAACACTGAAAATACATTGGGCTGTTTTTTCACCAGCTGATGCACTTCAGACAATATCTGATGATGTGTTTACTCCATTGACAGGAATAGAAGTAATTGTTGAACAAACTCCATGGTCAGATTTTACTGCAAAATATAATGCAGAGATGATCGCTGGTGGGGATGCCTGGGATATTATAGTTGGTGACAGCCAGGATGTTGGTAATGGTGCTGTTAATGGACACTATATCGATCTCACTTCTTTTGTTAGTGATAATGGAGTTGCAGACATATTTACACCAGCAACATTATCTTCATTTGGTGAGTATCCTGCAGGGTCTGGTAAATATTTTGGTATACCTGTACTAACTGACCCGACTCATTTTGCTTACAGAAAGGACCTTCTGGAAGAAGACGAAGAACTAGCAGCTCAATTTATGGATATTTATGGATATGATCTTGGTGTTCCTACTTCATGGGATATGATGATAGATATTGCTAATTTCTTTAATGATAATGTTGAAGGGATGTATGGTATTGGTGTTTATGGAGATAATGGGTATGATTCCCTGAATATGTTTGGTGAAACTGCAATATGGTGTTATGGTGGTGACATAGGTGACTTTGACACAATGCAAGTCGAAGGTATATTAAATAGTCCTGAATCAGCGGCAGGCATTGAAGCATACCGTGAATTATTCCTAACCACTCCTCCTGGACATGGTACTGCATTCTTTGAAGAAAATAATAATGTTTTCTTAACTGGATTGGTTCCAATGGTATTTAACTATACCGCTACATTCCCAGCCCTGCTGAACAAAGAAACAAACTCTTATTATGATGATACAGGTTACTTCATGACTCCTCCGGGACCAAATGGTGACCAGTTTACTTCTCTTGGCGGCCAGGGCGCAAATGTAATTTCTTATTCTGCTAATCAGGATATTGCAATTGAATGGTTGAAATGGTGGATATTGGATGATACTCAGAGGCTCTATGCCACATACCCGGGAAGTTTTAATGGCTCATATGCTATATTAGATGATCCTGACTTCCCGACTGCAGGACCTATTAACCAGATCGCAATTGACTCAGTCTCAATCTTAAAAGACTGGTGGAATGTACCTGAATACGCACAGACCATCAGGTCTTTTGCAGATGCAGTTGGTAAATATGTAATTGGTGGCGAAGGAACTGCACAAGAAGCTCTGGATAAGGTAGCTGTAGAGTGGACACAGGTATTTACAGATGCGGGATATCTTGAATAAATAATTGCTAATTATTCCAAATGCTAGAAGCTTATGCCCTCCATTTTTAAAGTGGAGGGCATAAGAAAAGATGTATAAAATTATTGAAGAGGCAGTTTTTAAATTATGAATAATGTATTAAATAAGGATGGAACGGATAATACTCTGGTATATAAGGGATTAAGGGATATAGCAATCCTAAGACTATTTATTTTTCCCACCATCATCTTGCTAGTAGTCATCAATATATTTCCCCTCTTTTGGTCTCTGTACTTGAGTTTTACGAAATATTCAGTTTACACAAAACAATCCCCTGTATGGATAGGTGCCCAAAATTATGCAAATATATTGACCAACCCTGACTTCTGGCAGCAATTTTCTACTACCGCTTATTTTGTATTAATAGTAGTTACTGCGGAGCTGATACTCGGTTTTGGAATGGCATATCTTTTGCACCAAAAATTTAAAGCCAGAGCATTCTATATTACTATGCTTGCTGTGCCAATGATGATGTCTCCTGCACTGGTAGGAATAAGCTGGAAATATATTTATAATCCCAGCTGGGGAGTAATCAACTGGTTATTCAGGCTGGGGCCAGTGGACTGGATATCAAACCCTAATATTAATCTATATTCTGTTGCGATTGTAGATATATGGATGTGGACACCTTTTATAATGTTGCTCTCTATTGCGGGATTATCTGCAATTCCTGATTACCTTTATGAAGCGGCAGAAATTGACAGGGCATCAGGATGGTTTAAGTTCTGGAATATAACTATTCCAATATCACTCCCACTCCTTCTTATTGCACTTATCTTCAGGACTATGGAAGCTTTTAAGACATTTGACATTCCGATGAGCATCACAGGAGTTGGCGCTATATCACCTAAACTTCTGGCCCTAAGATTATATGATCTTGCTTTCTATAGATGGGACACAGGGGTGTCGTGTGCAATGGCCTATATATTATTATTTATCGTAATAGCCATTACTAATATTTATGTAAGATTCCTTAATAAAATGCGGCAATAAGTCAATTTTAAGTTGATAAAATAATAATGGAGATGTTAATAAAGAGGACATAAAATGGCAAAGAGATTTAGAAGCAATAAAAAAAGCAAAGCAATTCCGGTAGTGCTGCAGGTGGTGATTGTTACTTTATTGATCATCTACATGCTTCCTGTAATTTATATGGGTATTACTTCGTTTAAACCCTGGAAGGATGTATTTCAAATTCCGCCAACATTTAATTTTGAACCAACTATCGCAAGTTATGTAAGACTATTCTATGAGACACGCGACTACCCTACTGGGACAGAACCGACAGCTGAAGAGATCGCTGCTATGGATTGGAAAGACAAGCTAATGTGGGAACAGACCAACCAGAAGACAAGCGGATTTAGCGAAGGCCCAAGGAAATTCTTAAATAGTATAATAATCAGTATTACCAGTACTTTTTTCAGTGTTCTATTAGGGACTATAACCGCCTATGCGCTTTCAAGATTCAGGATGAAGGGTAAAAACGACTTGATGTTCTTTATACTATCTACAAGGTTTTTGCCTGCAGTGGTAGTGACAATACCTTTATTCTTAATGTTCAGAATTGTAAATCTCACCGATACTCATTTGGGTTTGATTCTCCTTTATGTAGCTTTTAATCTTTCTTTTTCCACATGGGTAATGAAAGGATTTATAGATGATATACCTATAGAATATGAAGAAGCAGCATTGGTGGATGGTTTTACAAGGATGCAGGCATTTAGAAGGGTTGTATTACCCCAGGCTGCAACCGGAATAGCAGCTACTACTGTATTTTGCTATATATTCAGCTGGAACGAGTATGCATTTTCGCTGATTATGACATCAAGGGTAGCTCAAACCGGAACAGTATACATACAGGGCATAAAAGGTTCTCTGGGGATTGACTGGGGTGCTATTATCGCCGGATCATTCCTGTTCTTTATACCAGTTGCAATATTTACCTTTTTGATGAGAAATTATCTACTTGCCGGTATTACTTTTGGAGCTATTAGAAAATAATAAGTTTTATTAATAATGTAATTTAAAAATTGAAGATTTTACCAGAGGGATGAAATGAATAAAATGTTCACTAGAGAAGAAGTTATTGAAAAATTAAAGAAATCAATAATAACTAAAAAATCTATCCTTCTCGCAAGCGCAGGAGATGGTTTTACTGCCAAACTTCTTGAGAGAGGTGGAATTGATTTGATAGGTGTTTATAATACTGGTGTTTACCGCCATTATGGAATAGGGTCACTGGCGGGACTTCTCCCTATTGGAAGAAATAACCAAATGGTCATTGATTATGCACCAACAGTTATACAGAGATTAAATGAGACTCCGATTGTAGCGGGTTTCTGTGCACAAGATCCTGCAACCTTATGGAAGCCATTGTTCAGGCAGATCAAGGAAATGGGAATAATCGGTATACAGAACTTTCCTACTGTCGGTCTGGTTGATGCAGACTCTGTTTTCAGGCAGAATTTGGAAGAATCTGACCTGGGTTTTTATAAAGAAGTGGAGATGTTAAAGCTAGCGCATGATATGGGATTCTTAACAGTAGGGTACTGTTTTACACCGGATGAAGTGAAAACGATTGCAGGTGAGGCCCAGGTTGATATAGTTGCCGTACATTGCGGTTGCACTACTGGCGGTATGACGGGTGTTAAATCAGTCATGACTATAGAAGATGCGATCAAGACTACAAATGACTTTATAGAAATTGCCAGGGAAGTAAGACCAAAAGGTGATTTTATGGTTATTACCCATGGGGGACCAATGGATACAGTTGAGAATTCTGCTAAGGTACTGGCTGGAACAGAAGCTGTCGGTTATACCTGTGGCTCAAGCCTGGAGAGGACATCCATTGAGCCAGTATTAGTAAAGGCAACCCAGGAATTTAAAAATATGGACATCAATGTTCCGGATTGGATGAATATTTAGATTCTCTGTAAAGCATAATGGCAATTGATTTATCTTGGAGACTGGAGATGTAGTTAATGGCAACGATTGAAATAAAAAATATGATAAAAAAATATGGTGACCTGACTGCGGTTAACAATCTCAATCTTACCATACACGATAAAGAGTTCTTAGTTTTGCTGGGTCCGTCCGGCTGTGGAAAAACTACCACACTTCGTTCTATTGCGGGCCTTGAAAATATTGACGAAGGTGAAATTTGGATTGACGGCCTAAGGGTTGATGGCATAAGAGGATCAGATAGGGACATTGCATTTGTTTTTCAATTATATGCCTTATATCCCCACCTTACTGTGTATTCTAATATGTCTTTTCCCTTAAGGGCGCAGGGCATGAATAAAGGTGAGATCAAAGCAAGGGTAAGCGATGCTGCAAAGCTACTTAAAATAGAGCATATAATGGATAAAAAGCCCCGTGCTTTATCCGGTGGCGATATGCAGAGAGTGGCTATTGGAAGAGCAATAGTAAGAAGACCGAAAGCATTTTTAATGGATGAGCCTATCGGAACCCTGGACACACATTTCAGGGAACAAATGAGAACAGAACTTAGGAGGCTGCATATTGATATTGGAGCAACCACTGTATATGTTACCCATGACCAAACCGAAGCTATGTCTATGAGCGATAAAATTGCTATTATGGATAAGGCTGTATTGCAGCAAGTCGGTACACCGATGGAGGTATATAATAATCCTATAAATCTTTTTGTGGCAAACTTCATCGGAAGTCCCGGGATGAACTTTTTAAAATGCAAATATTATAGAGAAAATGGAAAGGTAGGAATAAAGCTTGATTCCAGCAAAGAAATTATTGAGTTTCCTAAAGAACAGATAGGCAAGTTGTTTAAAGAGTATAAGCTTTCCAGTGATCTAACGCTCGGAAGAAGCTATGAATACATTAGTGTGACTTCAAAAAAGAGAACTGGTGATTTACAGCGTAAAATATATGTATTTAAGTAGGACGAACCTAATACTCATATCGATATAGAGCTACATTGAAACATTGTAAAAGTGAATTCTGCAACAA
>SDBS01001301.1_pt1 | contig 25297 bp, 47 predicted proteins | sample 2277091 | NCBI WGS metagenome assembly SDBS01 (sample SAMN10404972, study PRJNA504765) | marine sediment metagenome | isolation source: marine sediment core GS10_PC15, 163 cmbsf | place: Arctic Ocean: Southern Knipovich Ridge | collected 2010
TCTTCAAGGTGGGCGAGGAAGAGATGCAGGTAACAATCCATCTAGTTATGCTCCAATTTTATTGCAGTCCAATGGTGGGAATGTAGGAATTGGGACGACTTCACCAGACAGAATTTTTGAAATTTTTGGTGCAACATCTGTGTTTCGTTTTAGGGATTCAGGAGCCACAGCTTCTGCGACTAATGCTTTTATAGAATTTGGCGGAACAGATGGGGGAGATTGGAATAGAACAGGATATATAGGAGACGGTTCAAGTGGAAATACAGATTTATATTTTCAAGCAGAAAAAGGAAATTTAAGATTAGGAGATTCAAGTGGTCATTCTGTTTTAACTTTAAGCGAGGGAGATGCAATATTTTCAGGCAACGTCGGCACAGACGGAAATTTCACATCAGAAACAAACGCAACAGATTCTATCGGAACTTTGGCAATACAATGGTTAAAAGGTTTCTTTGTTGATTTATATCTTTCAGGGAATTTTTTCTTTAGAGGTGAAGATGTTTCTAAAGGAATTTTTATTCCTCAGTATTTATATGCTCACACAAACCAAACTATTCCTATTTTAGGTGCAAGTGTTTGGACTAATATTACTTTTGCTCAGGAAGATACAGATGTTAAATTTGGAATTTCCCATACTTATAATGATAATACTAATCATACTTTTACAATTATGCAAGATGGTGTTTATGAAATTGATTTTGATCTTGATGTAGAAGATACGTCGGTTGGTGCTTCTGATGTTGATATAGCTGGAAGGGTTATTTATGTAAATGGAACAGAAATAATAGGTTCTGATTTTGAAAGTGATATTACAAAACAGGGAGTAGAGACAGAATTATCCCATGACTTTTTGGCAATTCTTAAAGCTGGTGATCAAATAATAGTTCAGTTTGTAGCAACAGATGAAAATGTCCAAATATCAACTCATGCAACTTTCGGAGATTATCCCGAGAGTGCTTCAGTAGTAATAAATAAGGTGGCTAATTTATGATGAAAAAAATATTATTAATTTTTTTGATTGGAATGTTTTTGATTAGTATGACTTATGCAACAGAGAAGAGTTGGGGATCTGTTAAGCAAACAGATTGTATACAATTAACCCAAATTTGTGATAATTGCACTTATAATAATATAACTTCAATTCAATTCCCAAATAGAACAAGTTATGCAATAAAGGAAGAAACTGCTATGGAGAAAGTTGGGACATTCTATAATTATACTTTTTGTAATACTGAAAGTTTAGGTATATATATTGTTACTGGACACGGTGATTTAGATGGATTAGATACTGTCTGGAGTGCTACGTTTGAATCAACCCAGACAGGAACTATTTTAGAAACAGCAGAATCAAATCTTTATATTGTCATTCTTATTGCAACATTCATTCTATTCTTAGGCTTCCTTTATCCTGCAATAAAACTTCCTTATTCTAATAAAACAAATCCAGATGGAAGCATAACAAGAATTACTAAAGCAAAATATCTTAAACTACTTTCTGTTTGGTTTGCCTATGGATTCCTCATGTGGTTTTTACAAACTCTTAATGGAATATCAAAAAGTTTCATAACATTAACATATTTATCAAACTTTATTACAAATATTTTTACATACTCTCAATGGTTCTCAATTGGAGTTACTTTCCTAATACTAACAATAATGTTCATAGAAGTATGGAAAGACATAATATTAAGCAAGACAATTAAAAAATTTGGAAAAGCATTTTTAGACGGGAGACTTCAATAAATGATATCAAGCAAAATCATCAAAAGGACTGGAGGAGTGCCATCAAGAATGGGGAAAAGGTTTTCTGAAGAAGTAGAAAAAATTATAGATAAGAAACTATTAAACGGAACAGCAAAAGAAAGAGTATCTATAGAAAAGATAACTAATTTAATTATAAGACATAGCTCATGGCCAGACATAGCAAACAAAATAATTAAGGCAGATGAAGAGGAGGTAAAAAGATATGGTAAAGGGTAAGGCAGGAAAACTGAATACATTAATGTTGTTAGTATTAATTTTTTTAGGATTTGCTAGCGTAATTATTCTAGGAATTTTTGTATATGGTGCAAATCTTATAGATCAAACATTTTCAAATATTAATATTGAAGTAGGAGATGTAAACTTCACAGAAGCTTATGATGATACATTAGGCCAAGGTGTTAATGTTTTTTTAAATAGCGCAGATAGTTATGGTCTTTTCCTTCTTTTGGGGATGATTGTATTAATGATAATTACATCTTATACATTTTTAGAAACGCAAAAAGTATGGATAGTCGCTGAATTTGTTATATTAATTATAGCATTTATCCTTGCAGTTACGATTCGGGGAGCTTTCAATACAGTTATAAATTCAAGCACAGCTTTATTAGATATTTATTCAATTGATTTAATTAAATCTTCAAAATTTATTCTTAATCTTCATATAATCATTCCAGTAGTTTGGTCATTTATAGTAATTCTTGTTTATGGTATATTTAGAAAAGAAAGAAGAATAGGGACGGATATAGGATTTTAAAATGAAAAAAATATTATTAATTTTATTTTGCATGATAGGAATAATAGGAATAATAGCAAGTGCCTATTTTTTAATTGACAATGAGTTTTTTTCAACATCAATAGGAAGAACTTCCTTTAAACAAGAATCCATGATTTCTCCTGCTAGAAGTTTTAATCCAGAAGATGAAAGAAATATTGGTTATGAATTTCTTGACGACGGAGAAGTTGTTCATATTTGGAATACCCAAGATGATTATTTCTTTGATGAAAATTCAGGTATTCAATTAACAAATCATTATCAGGATTACTGGACAAGAAATATATTTTGTATTGGATATTATTCTGGAGAAGAGTGGAATAAAATTGGATGTGCTGATGAACTTACAAACTTTGAGAAAAGTATAGAATCAGATGATTTAAATTATGTTAATGCAACACTCTGGAAAGATATTTCTTATGGTGCTTATGATTTAAGATTGGGAGTTAGGTATTATCTTGGTTTAGATGACAAGAATTTATCAATAACTATTTATGGGAAAAATCTTGGTATTGACATTCCATTTGATTTGGGTTTTGCTTGGAAGGTTAAAGATTTAGATGTGCCTCCTGAAAATATAGACAGAATATCAATTAACAATACAAATTATGATTTAGATGGAATTTATGATTTGACTTTTAAAGATATGAAGAGATATATCAACACTTCATTTCCAACAAACCAAACAGATAGTAACGGTTCTATAATTTATAATTATTCAATGGTTGAAGTTCCAATACCTTTTTACAAAGTATATGACAGGGAAAGTGGCTTGATGGGAAAGGAGAATTTTTTAAGAATTGATTGGGATGAAGATTTAAATTATTCAGTTAGAATGTATGGTGATGGAAATCAAAATAATTTCTATACTGCTCTTTTAATTAATGCTGGACATTTTAATCCTAATCAAGAAAAATCAACAACATTTTATTGGATAGATGCCTTAATAGATAATTTGGTTTTATACTATAAACTTGAAGAAGCAAGTGGGAATGCCATTGATGCTCATAATTCTAACGATGGAGTTCCAGTTGGCACTCATTATCAAGAAAGCGGGTGGTTTGATTATGGTTATGGTTTTGATAGTCTGACTACTGATAGAATATATACTCCGAGTATAGCAGTTCAAAGCATATCTATGTGGGCAAGACTTACAGATTATACATCTTCTACTAGTTTCCTTCTTGATGCTAGAGAGGCACATCCCGGGGTTTTAGTTTATGGTTATGTTACTAATAAAAACCTAAGATGGGAGGCGACTAATACTTGGGCAACAGTATATGTTGATAATGTAGTTTATGATACAGGTGAGTTTACTTTTTCAGAAGCTGGATGGCATCACCTTGTTTTTATTGCATCCTCATCTGGAACAGGCGAAATCAATATTGGTTCAAGCGAGACTAATGCTAGTAGTTGGGGTGGCACAATTGATGAAATTGGAGTTTGGAGCACGGGTTTAAATTCTGGTCAGGTAGAAGAATTATATAATTCAGGAGCTGGTTTAGTTTATCCTCTTGTTAGCGATGAAACTCCTCCAACATACTCAAACAATCAGACAAATACAACTGGAGCAGGAACATCTGTTAATTTCTCAATCCTATACAACGACGATACAGTATTAGAAACAGCAGGACAATATATCTTCTCAACAAATAATTCTGATGGAACTTGGACAAATGAATCAGCAGTTAATTTTACTACAACTCCAAGCTGGGCAAATGTTACGAAGACTTTAAATTCAACTATAGAAACAGTAGTAGGATATATGTGGTATGCTGATGATAATGTAGGAAATATTAATAATACTCCTATTTATACTTTAACAACTACAGATGAAACATTCCCAAATGTAACTTTAAATCTTCCAGTAGATAATTATAATTCAAGTTCAAATTCAATAACTTTTAATGGGACTGTTTTAGATAATTATGATTTAGTAAACGTCTCACTTTATGGAAACTGGACAGGAAGTTGGCTTCTTAATGAAACTAATTTATCTGGAATAAATAATGTAGATTATGTTTTTACTAAAGTAATTTCTGATGGAACTTATATATGGAGTTATTATACTTGTGATGGTACGGGTAATTGTGGTTTTGCTACGACAAATAGGACATTTACAATAGATGTCACACTCCCAGTAATTAATATAACTTATCCAACGGCAAAAGTAAATTATCATGTTATGAACACAAATTTATCTTTAAACTGGACAGTAACAGATGCTAATTTAGATTCTTGTTGGTATAATTACAATGGGACAAACACAACTGTAACTTGTGCAGACAATACAACACAAATAAACATCACACAATATTCAAACAGGAATGTTACTTTTTATGCAAATGATACTTTTGAAAATTTAAATAGTTTTTACAGGGAATGGAATTATAGTGTATTTGAAAATAGTCAAGAATTTAATAATCAAACTCTTGAAGGAGTTATAAATACATTTACAGCAAATGTAACAGTAAGAGAATCAAATCCAATCACAGTAACAAATTTCATTTATAATGGAACATCTCATATTGCATCTTTTTCTCAATCTGGAAATGATTTTATATTAACAATAGATTTCTTATCTCCAAGTGTAAATGTAAATACAAATTTAACATTTTTTTGGTCATTACTATTCTCAGATGGCCAGATAATTAATCTAACTTCATATAATCAAACAGTAAACATCATAAATTTAGATGATTGTTCAGTTAATACTGTTGTCTTATATAATTATACTATTGTAGATGAAGCAAATCAATCACAATTATTAAATACCACAGCAGAATTTAGCATAAATCTTTTAGACACAGAAAGACAAGTTTATATTTTTAATTTTTCCAAAAAATATTCAAATATAAATCCTTTTGCAGTTTGTATAAGTGAAAATCTTTTATCTTCAACTTACGCAGTTGATTCTATTGTGAAATATGAAGCAATTGGTTATGCTATAGAATACTATAATATTCTAGATGCCACTATAACAAATGCAACAATTCCAGAGAAGATAACTCTTTATGATCTTTTCTCTTCAGATGCTACTGAATTTAAAATAACCTTTAAAGCAGAAGACTTTACATTTATAGAAAATGCCCTTATTTATATTGATAGACAATATATAGCTGAAAATAATAGTTTCAAAACAGTAGAGTTGCCAAAGACAGACTCTAATGGACAAACAATTGGACATTTTGTTAGAAATGATGTGCTTTACAATATACGTGTAATTAAAGACGGGGTAGTTTTAGGAAATTTCAAGAATCAAATAGCTTTCTGTGAGGATTATGCAATAGGAAATTGTCAGATAATTTTGGAAGCAACTCCAGCAGATTTCACTATTTTTAATTATGATGAACAATTAGGAATAATCTTTCAATCAGTCCCAACCTACAATGAAAATACAAGTGCTATAAGTTTTGATTTCTCAACTGATGATGGAACTATAAAAACTGTTTCAATGCAAGTTACAAGAGATGATATTTTTGGAAACAGAAGTATTTGTAATAACACAATAACTTCTTCTAGTGGAACTTTAACATGTAGCTTTGATCCAAACATTGATGATTCTACTCTTAGGGTTAATATATTTGTGGATGATCAACCAGTAGTTTTTTCAAATGTAAAATTAGAAACTTCTGTTTATGGAAATCTTGGATATGTTCTCTGGTTTTTCTTAACATTCATTTTTATCCTGCTCTTTGCATACACAAAAACAGAAATTTTAATTGGTTTAACTATAAGTTTTACAGGAGCAATCTCCTTGGGAATTATAAAAGGAGATATAATTGGAATTGGATCTGCTGGAATATGGGTATTAGTAATAATAATCTTAGGAATATATAAATTAAATAAAAACAAACCACAATAAAAAATGGCTAAATTTGAAGATCTATTTGGAACTTTGGCATTTCTTGGTTTAATGGCCTTGGCATTATTCAGTGTTATAATTATCGTCCAGAGGGATAATGAAGCCGAGCAACCTTTAGCTGATAATGAATTAATTAGTGGGACTTATGGAAGTTTAAATGAAACTATGGGTTCTCTTGAAGGAACAAGTGCAACCCAATATGACCTTTTCTCTAAGGAAAAACCAACTCCTGGATTTGGAGCTATTGTTATGTTTACGATAGTTTCAATAGGCAAAACTTTCGGAAATATAATATTTACTTTCTTCACACTTATAATTAAAGTTCCATTAATAGTGCTTGGAATTGAACACACTATTGTTGCAATGATATTATCTTTTTTAACTATCATTACTGTTATAGCATTATGGATTGTCTATAAATTCGGAGGATAAAATATGACCTGTTCAGCATTCACAAATATAAATAGTATTGGGGACTTATTAGTTTGGCCTACTGGTTGCAATTATTATATTTATTTGATGGTCTTAACCACGGTTTTTATTGTATTATGTCTTATTCTTTATAATAGACAAAAAGAATCAGAGATAACTGCTGATTTAGTTAGCAGTATGGGAGTAAGCTCAATAGCAATTATTGTCTTGGCCCTAACTGGAACTTTAATCAAGAACAGTGCTGGTATTCCTATGATCCAACAAGATATATTCTTATATACTTTTGCAGGGGGAATGGTCTTTATTCTAATCTGGTTTTTCAAGAGATAATAGAAAAAACTCAGTAATAGAATACATCAACTTTGCTTAAAAAGTTGCTTAGAATCGTTCTATGGAGAAAATTTAAAGTGTTATAATGATAAAATAAACCCACATCCCTGAAACAACCTGAAAGGGACATGGGATAAAAAGAGGTCATAGATTAACACAGGTAATTTCAAACACCAGATGCAAAACCACAACCATTATCCTAGACAATGGAGAGCTAAAGACATGACCTACAAACAATGTCTTATCATTGCTCTTATAAAAATTGGTATATAAAAATATTTATTGTATTTTTATGGTTTTGTAGTTTGCTACTATTCCTCGTAGCTTTTAATTGTCTGGGATTATTTTAAATAACCTAATTTTTTGCATGTATGTCTGCATAATGTATATATAAATAAGAATAATAGATTAGTCAAAAAAAAAGTAGATGCAAGACTACCAAGGGTTTCAGATAATCCATAACTAATAAAATCATAACTAATAAAATCACTACCAAGAAAATCACTAAAGAGAACCCAGATAGTGTATAAAGAAAAGATTACCCAAAAAGACCATTGCTTAAAAGCCCATTTAAAGTAACTAGGAAATTCTTCTGTCATTATAGTTTTATCACTACTTGGTAGTTTATAAATATATTGTTTTCTAAGAAAGCCCTAACCCCCAATGACGAGAGCGATGACAGGATTTAAAACCTGTGGGCTTTCTCTCTCCGAAGAGATTATGAGTATAAAATAAAAAAATTAAAAAAAATAATAAATTGTTTTTGTTAGTTTATGCTGTTGGAATTATTTGACTTGTAAATGTATATGTTCCAACTACATCATTGAAAGTAACTGTTATCATATTTATATCTACTTGTCCCGCATCCCAAATTAAAGGTTGATTTGGATAAGTGAATTTCACCTTGTTGTAACCATCTTGTTCACATACATTAAGCATGTCAACTGGTTGTCCATAGTTTCCTTCATCAGTTTTTGTGCTAACCATTATACTATCAAAATCTGCACAAGTTATTCCTGAACTTGTTATAACATTTACAATATCTCCTGTAACTGATTCAGGTGCTATATTTTGTTCTCTTGTGTAAAATGTAACTACATTACTTCCTCCAGTATACATATCATCAAGTTCAAGTGTTCCTTGCCAATTATCTTCAGTAGATGAAATTCCTAAAACCATTGGTGAGTCTATTGTTTGAACAGCAGTTATTCTATTGCTCAAATAAGTTACTAGGACCGCATTAACCAAGGCCAAAGCCATAACACCAACTAAAAGAGTTATTAATAATTTCTTATTCATTTTCTTATATTTCTATCCTCCTTACATCTATATTCAAAGCAAAAGTAACTTTCACATGATAATACTCAACAAAAATGTTATTTAAAGATTGTTATAATATACTATATGCCATTCTTCTTTCTTTTAATTAATATCGGAGATTTCCCCCCACAAACTAAGACGAACGCAAAGCGTTCGTCCAAACAGACGGCTTCGCCGTCTGGACAACCCCCTAAAACAAATCCGAAGGCTACAGCCTGAGCAAAATCTCTTATAAATCATGGCAGGGTAAAGCCCTGCCCAAAAAGCGAACGAAGTGAGCTTTGAGTTTCCCCTTTCCTTTGATTCTGGCCTGGATTACTCCGATATTTTAAAAAAGAAGTATAACTATTCTTGTTCTTTATGCAGTAGGCAGAAAACACCTAAAAAAATTTAATTGAAGGTAGGAAAAACAACATAAAACTCCATTTTTACTACTACTACTACTACTACTACTACTACTACTACTACTATCATTATAGTTATATTATATAGTATAACTATTATTATTATTATTATTATTCGGTATACCATATATTTCATTTCCTCTGTTTTAGAAATTATACTATTGCATAAAGAACAAGAATAGTTATACTATGCTCTTAATTTTAGCATTCAATACGTTGAATATGTCATCATTAATCAGTAATACTCCAAAATAGAAAAGTATTTAAAGGCATTTTACTATCAAGTTATACTATGAAAGTAAAACAACTTATACAAAGATTGTTTTCAAGACCAAGATATTTGGTTTTGGATAAGAGAGGTGTTTCACGAATCCTCTCACAAATTGATTTTTTTAAGGAGGCGGGTTTCCGCCTTTTCTTTTTTAATAAATTGATGGAAAATAAAATAAAAAGATTTAGAAGAAGTTTTGAGAAAGTAGAAAAAGCTAATAAGAAATTAATTAAAAGTAAAGCATTCAGAATTTGGGTTGAAAATAATCCTAAAATTCATATACTCAATTATCCTTATTATAGAATTAAGGAAAGAGCAATAATCAAAGGACTAATAGAAACTATAGGAGGTTCGCAATAGATAAAATGCCAGAAGAAATTAAAGAAAAAATCTATAAATTTTTAATAGAGAATATAGGAAAGCGTTTTAATATGCAAGAGCTAACAGATAAATCAAAGATTGCTTCTCGTGCTACAATTCTTAAATGGGTAGCAGTCTTAATTGCAGAGAAAGATAGAGATCCTCCTATTAATGTTGAAGATTATGGAAATGTTAAATTAATATGGGTGGAGGAAAAATCAAATGAAATGTGATCTATGCAACCTAAAAAAGAAAACACACTGGTATTATGAGGATGAATATTTTGTAGTATGCGATTGCATACAGTGCAATGTCCCACTTATTGTTTTGAAGCGACACGACATAGAATTAACCCCAGATGAATCTAAAAGACTTTTAAAATTATTAGTTAAATTTGCAGAAAGAAAAAGAGTGAGTTTTGTAAGAAGAACAATAAAGGATCACTGGCACATGCACATTAGAACTTCCAGGAGGAGAGAATGAAAAATACAACATACGGATTAATTGGTTCAGGATTTATGCTAAGTTTATTTATACTTCCAGGATGGAATATAGAAATTAAAGTTGTATCTATTTTGGTGATGACATACTTATTAGGATGGTTTAGCCATCCTTTTTTTATGGAAAGAGGTATATAAAATGTCAATAAGATATAAATCAACAAAGCCGAAAAGAATTCCTGCAAGAAGAAAAATGAATGACTATAATCTTTGTCTATATTTAACAGGAAATTGTTTAACTCCAGATTTTAGGATTTTAACTTTACCCAATGCAACAAAGACAAATTTATCTTTAGATAATTTTTTAAATTCTTGTATTGCCTCAGAACCTTTTTTTGCAGTAATAAGTTCTTTAAATATTTCTGGTTTACGTTTTTTTGGCATAAATAATTCAAGAAAACATAGTTTAAATAATTTTCCTTTTGGAAGTTCATAAAAGATGGAAAAAGAAAGTCAGATTGAACAAAAAATAAATGAAATGATTGAAGATGGAACTTTTAATAAAAATGAATTTCAAGAGTATGAGCTTCTGATTTCAGAGGGATGTTGAAGATGGAAAAAGAATTTAATTCACAAAAGGAACTTAATGATGCTATTAAATCTAGAAAAGTAAAATCAAATGAAACTGTTATTCTTAATGAGAGAAAAAAAAATAAATCAGGGATAGTTTTTAAATTTCCAGATTTTGATTATGAACCTACTAATGAAGAATTAAATATAGAGGAAGTAAAATGCCAAAAGAAAATAAAATAAATGAAGTAGTAGGATATAAATGTAAGACTTGTGGTCAAAGAGTAGATATACATGGATGTGGTGAACACAGACAGGCGACAGACCATGACCAATTTGAAGCAATATTAAAATAAAACTAAAAAATGACAAAACATCTTAGAGAAATTGTAGAGAAACTTCTTAAACAAGATAAAAGATGCAGAACAGATACTAAGATTCTTACATATCTTGTTATGAGGCATTACACAAAAATATTTATTCCCTTTAATGATTTTAAAAAGATTCCAAGTTTTGAATCTGTTGCAAGATGCAAAAGAGATATTATGAATAGAGAAGGAAAATTTAATGAGAAATTTCTTCCAGAAGTGGGCGTAACTTATGAAAAACCAATAGAACAGAGCAATGAAAAACATAACTGAAAAACAAGCAAAGGAACTTCAAAAACTTCAATGGATGAAGGATGAATTCATTAAGGAAAATAAAAGAATGTTAAAACTCATAGAAAAGCAACAAGATAAATTAAAGAAGATGTTTAGGAAAAGATAAAATGAAACTTGAAGATTACCCAATAATAAAAGAATATGAAGTTTTCCCCACTGGAAGTTATTACATAAAGTTAAGAGAAGGGATAAATTCAAGAGAAGATGAACAGCAATATGTTAAATTTTTGGAGGAAATGCATAATGAAAAAAGAATTTGATATTCAAAGTTGGCAGAAAGAAATAGAATTTAAGCCAAGTGACGCAATTATAAGTTTAATTGTGGGGTTTTTTGTGTTGGGAATGATACCTATTATTTTTTTGCTTGATTTAATAACTAAAAAATGAAAAATACAATTGAAAAAATAAAGGGGAGAATACTTTTCCAAACGCCTGAGATGTTTAAGAAACTTGTTGAAGCTGATTTAAATAATTTAATTAAATTATTAAAACTAAAAAATGAAAAAAAAATTTAATTTAAGTAAAAAAATTAGTAGAAGTAAGTATGCTCCTAAAGAAGTAATAGCAACTTTATATGTCAAAGAATTTATTAAATTGTTGAAAGATGTTTTTAGAAATGGTTTATCAGAAGAAGAATGTGCTATAATAATATTTCCTATGATTGACAAACTCGCAGGAGATGAACTTTTAAAATGAAATTATATTATATAGCAACAAAAGAATGGATAACTCCAGAGGAACTCCAAGAAAAGTTAAATGGAGGATTTAAATTTAAATGTAATGAATGTCACAAAGAAATAAGCGACCATCTTAAAACATTAGCAGAAGGAATATTTTGTGAAGATTGTTTTAATAAAATTATGGGGGAAATAACGAACTAAAGAAAGTTTGTAGAAGATAAAATGAAACTTGAATTTTTAGCGAGGAAGACTTTAGATTTGTTATTAAGAAATGTAAAGGATGTTGAAGATTTGAAAATAATAAGTTATGCTATTAAAGATTACGAGGGTGAAGGTTATGATTTACATATATATAAGAAGTTAGTTAGTGAATTAAAAAAAGGATTTTGGGGGAGGAAAGATGAAAAAAGAATTTAAATTTGATTGGAAAGTATGTTTTATTGTGGGAATAATATTTTTATTAATTGTAGCTATTTGTTTGGGATTTTTCTTAAAGTTTAATCGGGATTTACAATTTCAGCTATCAGAATGTCAAGAAGAGATTGGTGAAATTCCTTTCAGAGAATGGAAAAATAAACCAAATGTGACTTTAATACAAGGAGTTTGGAGAGAGACAATGTGTGATATGGCTCTTTCTCATAATGATTGGGAAACATTATTAATTTTAAATTGTGAGGAAGTTGAAAAATGACAAAATATAAGGACTACATAAGGAATTTAGAGCAATACGAAAAGATAAAAAAAATGAGAAAAGAAGAATTTAAATTTGAATGGAAGAAAAAAAGGGGAAAACATATTTGTATGTTATGTGGGAATTGCGTAGCATCCTGTCCTAACTTTCCAAACAGACCTATTAAATTTAATAAAAGCAAAAAGGATCTGGCTTTTGATGATGAGATAATTCATGATCCTAAGAAATGCTCTTGGTGTGGAATGTGTGTCAAGGTTTGTCCAGAAGGAATGATTAAAATATTAAAACTTAGAAAATGTCAAAAGAAAATAAATTAATTAATTGGATAATATCTATACTTATGATAATAGTTATTGTTGTCATGATCTTTATAAAAAAATAAAATAGATAAATTAATAAAGGAAAAAAACTAAAGAAGAAAATGATTGAAGAAGGTGATATATTTGAAGATGCTTTAGAAGATCTTAAAGCAGACACAGATGAATTTATCAATCGTAGAATAAATCATTTAAATTTCTCCAGGACTATCTTCTGGATTTGTATAAAATGCAAGAAGATTGGTTTTGTATATGCTTCTGAGTTAGCAGAATTTCTTAAAGTAAGTCAAGGAAGGGCCAATCAAATTTTAAATGATTTTGTAAGAGCAGACTTATTAAAAAAAATGTTTCCAACAAGTAATTTAGTTGAATACTGGGCATCTAGAAAAGATGGGAAGATCCTTATTTTTAATTATTTTGAGAAAGCAAAAAAAGTTTTAGGGATTAAAGCTAAATTAATACTTAAACCAGAAGTAGAAAGGAGATAGAGCCAAGTAATATATCAACTTCTTAATTTAAATTGATTGTAGATCTTCTCAGAGCCTATTTTTACACACAAAAGCCCATATATTAAGAGTTCGTTTACTTCGTTTACAAACCTTTAAATACTTTTTTAAATAAATTCATTTATGATTATAGAATTTATAAGGGAGGTGAAATAATGGGTGCTTCACAAAAAAGTATTAAAGAATTTGCTATGATTGGGTTTGTTTTACTTGCCGTGCTTTTCGGAATGCAAATAATGACATTTATTTTTGGAAATCTTGGTCCAGAGAACTCTGGATTAACAGCTGGTTCTGAGGCTTATAACACATCTCAAGAAATACAAAACGCTTCTTTACATGCTATCGGTGACTATGCTGGACAATCTGGAACACAATTCACTACTCTTGGAATCGCAATAACATTAATATTGTTAGTAGCAGTATTCTTGTTCTTCTGGCAGGCCTTTATGGGCAAGGGAAAAGACAAAAGCGGTCCGGGGAGCTTTAGCTAAAACTAAAGAATCTTAATTTATTTTTTATTTTTTTACCCTGATGTTTGCAGGGTTCATATTAACTTGATTAAATTTAGAAAAAAAAAACAATGGAAAAATCACAAGAAAACATTTTTATAAAAGAATTTATAAGGGAGGTGAGATAATGGGAGCAACACAAAAAAGTATTAAAGAATTTGCTATGATTGGATTTGTTCTTCTTGCAGTTCTCTTCGGCATGCAGATTATGACATTCATATTTGGAAGTCTTAGTGGAGCTGATTATCTTGATGATGACAGCGTTGCTATTATAAATGAAACTTTTGCTTATGTTAATACAACTGGTTATACTATTGAATCAGCTTCAAGAGTTGATTATACAGGAGCTTCTGCTACTGCCGTTTGGGCTAACCTTTCTGGAATAACACCTTATTTAATTCCCTCTGCAAATTATACTCTTGCATCAGCAACGGGAATTCTTACTAATGCAACCATAGTTGCAGATGCAACAGGATATAATAATGCAACAATAAGTTATGTTTATTCACGGAAAACAGAGGCAGAGATGGTTTCTGATGAAGCAACAAACGCTTCTTTACATGCTATCGGTAACTATGCTGGACAATCTGGAACACAATTCAGTACTCTTGGAATTGCAATAACATTAATATTGTTAGTCGCAGTTTTTCTCTTTTTTTGGCAAGCCTTTATGGGCAAGGGAAAAGGACAAAGCGGACCAGGAAGCTTTAGCTAAAACTAAGGAATCTTAATTTATTTTTTATTTTTTTACCCTGATGTTTGCAGGGTTCATATTAACTTGATTAAATTTAGAAAAAAAAACAATGGAAAAATCAATAACTGAACTAGAAAAAGAAATAAAAGAAATTGAAAAAAAGAAAAAAAAAGAAATAGAAGAAGCAAAAAGAAAAGAACTTGAAGAGAAATTAAAAAGATTAAAAGCTAAACCTAAAGTCAGCCAACAAGAAAAAATAAGACGTCGTCTTGGAAAAGGGGCTAGTGCTTTAGATAGAGCAAGTAAAACATTCTGGGGTTGAATTCTAAAAGTTAAATTTATAAAGTATAAATTCTTTTATTTATTCTATGGCAGGAATAAATCTAGCAGATTTTGGAATTAATTTTAATATAGGGGATCTTGCGGATAAATTTCTTACAATAGGAATGATTATAATTTCTGTTATAATTCTTGCAGGAATAGTTTTCTTCTTACTGAATATGAAAAAGAAGAAAAAAACCCCAGCAAAAAAAATAGGGTGGTGGGAAGATGTCCAGGGAAAACTTATCCCAACAGCAATGGACAATGCTCAGGAAATTATAATACCTGGAACAAGATTAAGGGTTTTCTATATAAAAGCAAAAGATATGTGGTTACCTAGATTTACAAGAGGAATTACAAAAGAACTTTTCTATGTTGCTATAACACCAAAAAGAGAACTCGTCAATTTTACATTAACAAGCATTGGATCAGATATGGAAAAAGCTGGTTTAAAATATGATCATACAGATATGATCTGGGCTTCTGAAAATCTAAGGGAATTTATTAAAAGAAATTACAGAGATAAAGCAACCCCCTGGTGGAAAGCTTATCAGGGAGTTATCACAACAGCTATTTATATAATTATATTAACTTTCTCTTTTGTAATAATCATTTACTTTATGAGAGAGATAGTTAGGGATATGAGTGGAGTCTTAGGTGGAATTGAAAGACTTTTAGACAAAATGGAATCATGTAATCCTAGGGGAAGTGGGATAGTCCCTGCGACTCAATTTATACCTTTAATATTTGTTAAATTTCTAAGGAAAAGAAAATGACGCCATTAGGAATAGCCATAATAGTAATAGGCATTTTTGCAGGTTTTGGAATAGGATACCTTATTTTTAAACATTGTCCAAATCTTTTTAACAAAGATAAAAAAATAAATAAAGTTATCAAAAATCCGCACCTCCTTCTAGAGAAACTTAAATCCCATGGAAAAATTTATGATATGGGAAAAGAGCTAGATCTTAGAATTGGGAAAGATAATAAAACAGGCCAGGATATCGTTATAGTAGAAGAAAAAGAAGTTAAGAGAGCAAGGGAAATTCAAAAAAAGATTATGGAAAAGCCTCAAAAGAAAGAACTTAAAACTAGAAAGAGAGTAAAAAAGAAAAAGGGGGTAAGGAAAAAATAATGGTAAAATCTAACCCATGGCGTGATCATGTTAAAAAAGAAAAAGATAAACCTGAAAATAAGGGTAAAAGTTTAAAAGAAATACTTAAATTAGCTAGTAAGAGTTATAAGAAAAGATGAAAAAAGAAGAACTCCATAAAATATGGAGAAAGTTCCAAAGAGAGAGAAAGAAGATATTTGAAGAATGGAAACGCAAAGAAGAACTTTTAAATATTTGGTTTAATGAAGAAATTAAAAAATGACTGAAAAAATAGAGTTAATATTGAAAGAAATAAGAGCAAGAAAATATCCTGAAGCAAAAAAGTTTCTTGATGAGTTGGGAGCAGACTTAGACAATCTTCAGAAATTTTTTGATGAAGTGAAAAAATTATGTAGAGATTCTGGAAGGACTAATATGGTTGCAATAGACAAATTAGAAAGTTTGATTGCAGAGTATGGAGAAAAAAATTAACAATGGCAAAGAAAAAAGCAGAAATAAAAGGAGAAATTGAAATAGATTTAGGAGCAGATAACTTTTGTTATATCCATACAAGAAATGGCAGAAGAGTTGATTTAACTGAATGGATGAAAAAGTTTGGAGGTAAGAAAGTCACCTTAAAGGTTCAGGAAAGATAAAGATGGTAAATAAATCAAAATATATAAATCCAAAAAAATGTATAACTTGTGGGAAATGTTGTAAAACTTTTAGTTTATGCTATCCTAAAAGTTTAGAGAAAGAAGAACCTTTAATGTTTAGTGAAGTAAAAAGATTTCAAATGTTAGACACAGACTTAATTGAAGTAATTGAAGAAAAAAATGTTTTTCTTATTAAATTTAAATTCCCTTGCAAGTTCCTTAAATGTGTGAAGGGACTATATGCCTGTGAAATTTATACAGGAAATAGACCTAAATTGTGTGAAGAATATCCTTATGAGGATACTTCTGATTGTCCTTTTATGGAGGTTAAAAATGACTGATAGAACAAAAGAATACATTGAGTTTACTAAGATTTGTGGAGATTGTAACAGAAGATTTAAGATGAAATGCGAAATACCTGAATTTAATTTAAACACAAAGAAGGGGCAAAAACAAATGAAGCAATTTGTGGAGTTCTTCTTTCCAAAATATAATGTCTGTTGTAATCAATGTAATAAAAAGAAACAAAAGTGATTCACATAATGGAAATAATAAAATTAAGTAGTGGAGAAAAAGCAGATCAGTTAAGAGATAAAATAATTAATTTGCTTAATGAATATTCAAATATGTTAACAGGGTATGAACTTGTTGGAATCATAGATACAATTAGGGAGGATTGCCATTCTTCAATTCAAGAAATGAATGAAGAAGGAAAATAAAAAATGACTCCAGGTCCATTCACAAAACTTATCAAAGAAAAGCAAATCTCCAATGGGGCATTAATAATCCTTCTTATAATTGCCTGGGCCTGTGGATTCTTCTGGAGAGGAATTTACACATAAAAATAGGCTCTAAGAACGATTCCAAGCAACTTTTTAAGCAAAGTTGATATATTACTTGGCTAGTTCTTCTTTCAATTTTTCTCTATCAATATGCACATAAATTTGTGTGCTGGTTAATGAAGAATGTCTAAGGAAGATCTTAACTTTCATAATATCCATCCCTTTCTCATTTACTAAATAGGATGCGTAAGAATGTCTTAATCTATGCGGATGAACAGATGTGTCTGGGATTATTTTTCCTTCCCCATCAAATCTTATTAATTTTGCCTTAATTCCAGCTTCTCTTAATTTCTTCTGCCATATAGTAGCTCCAGATTTAATACTTCTATGATTCACATAATTTTTTATAAAGATTGTTGAATTAATATCTAAATTCTTTTGAGATCTTATATATTTAGCAATTCTAACCATAAGCCAATTTGGAAAAAAAGCAAGGCCCTCTTTATCTCCTTTTCCTAAAACTCTGCACTCCCCCATCTTAGACATATCTTTTTTCCAGTCTTCCCAATTAAAAGAAATAACTTTGATCTTCAACATTTCCCCAACTCTTAAAGCACCATAATAACTGCATAAAAGCTGTAACTTTAATTTTTCTGTTTCTAAATATTTTTCTAAAAGCTTGATTTCTTCAAGTTTTAAAGGAATTATCTCTCTCTTCTTTGCTCTGCCTGTAATTTTTGGGAGTTCTACTTCTGAGACCTCTAATCTTTGATCTATTGTGAATCCCAATTCCTTATAATTAACTAAGATAAACTTTCTAAGATTAATAAGGAAACTCCTGGCCACAATGTTTCTATGAGATTTATTTGCCAAAAACCTTGAAACTGTTTCCTGATTAAAAACATTATCTAAAAACTTATTAAAATAATAAAGGTATTCTTCTATAGTTCTTTCTTTCAGATTTTTATTTCTAAGCCAAGACTCAAAACTATCTATAGAGATCTTCATGTCTTTTAAACTCCTTCTTTCTTTTATGCTTTCTTAATTTTTTTATCAGGATCAAGAGAACTAAAACCCCAACTGCAAAATAGAACCAATGTTTTATTGCAAGTCCCACAAGAAGAATAATGAGCTTAGTGGATATAAGAAAGAAAAAAAAGAGTGCAACTCCGAAGATACCAGCTAACAGATACCAACTAGAATAACTCTTTTTCTTTTTTTCTCTATATTCTCCAATGTGGGGTATAGGGGACATTATTGTATTAAAAATTCATTTAATTGATTTTGATTAGTATTTTTATATCCATATTTTTTATGAAATTGAGCATGACATTCCTTACATAAGATAATTCCATTATTTATATCATTTCTTAAATCTGGATTGTTTGCCCAATTTCTAATATGATGTGCTTCTAAATAACCCCCAATCACCCCACATTTTTGACAAGTATATTCAAATTGAAAGAATACATCACCTCTCCAAGTAAAAATATTTTCCCTATCAGAAGAACTAAATCTTTTTTTCTTTAATTTATTTCTATCTTTAATCCATCGTGGATGATTTTTTCCTCTTCTTGTAAAACCTGCTTTTCTATAACTTTCTTTAGTTGGTCTTGGAGGAAGAATATTATGAATCTTAATAGTAAATAAAATCACACATCTTCTTGAACAGAAGTTTTTTCTTTTAATATCTCTATTATTATTTAACTTTAATTTGTTTCCACAAGTTAAACAATTCTTTTTTATTTTCTTAAATTTTATTCTATACTCACTTTGTTTTCTTTTCATCTTATAAAAAACTCCTCTGATGCTCTAAGATTTTAATAGGATCTCTTGGGATTATTCTTATTATTTCAAACTCAGGAGGAAGTATTCTTATAGATGATTCTTGTTCCTGCATGTCCTCTACTTCCTCTATTTCTTCCTCATCTAAATTATCCTTTATAATTTCAAATTCTATTTTAGGCTGAGTAGTAGGTAATTTTATAGGTAAATTAATAAGTAATTTTTGCTTTATAGGTAAATTAGTAAGTAATTTTTGCTTAAAAGGACTTTCTATTAAGGCTTTATCAACTCTGATTTTATAATAACAACCAGGACAAGTTATATATCCTTCCCCCTCGGTGTTTTTCCCTTTATAATTCCAAGAATGATCGCATTTATAACATAACATTCGCATAAAATAATTAGGCAATCTCCATTTATAAATCTATTTAGTAAGTAATAGTGGTGAGTGGTGAGTGGTGAGTAGTGAGTAGTGGGTAATTTCCCTTTGAAATCTTTAAAGAAATTGATAGTAATAATTAAAGTTGTGAGAAAACCCAGAGTAAATAGTTGTTGATCAACCAAAAAATTCAGGCCCTATAATTAAATTTCTGGTCGCAAAATTTTTAAGAGAGAATACCTAATAATAATTAGAACAATATTACCCTAAAGGTCAGGTAAAAGTTCATCTATCTGCCCCCTATTCTTATTAAGGAGAACCTTTGGTTTCTTTTTTATTAAGAAATCCCCAACTGTTTTACCAATGTCATTATCTCTAAGCATGATGTTCAATATTGTAGTAACAGAACTATATTTCTTTCCTTCAATCAAACACATCTGTTGTAAAGCTTCTTGTGTAACTTTTCCTTCTATTAAAGCACCATATATCTTTTGATTGAAATCTAATTGTATCTCAATTCCTTCAACATTTAAAGATAAAGCCCTTTTCCTTTTCTTTATTTCTAAGTATCTTCTTTCTTGTTTAGGAGTCATAGGCCCAAAATAAAGATACCCTACAAATGTTGTAAATCTATGATACCTAAATTTTAAATTTGGATTTGCTTTTATTCTCTTATTTTCTTGTTCTTCAATTTTAATGTTAGTTTTTGTATCCCATGGATCTGTAGAGTGAATTGATGCTTCTAAAGGCATAAGAAGAATTGCAATACCCCTTTCTGCGACATGTATATGAAGGAAGACAAGTTCCCTTAAATCCCTATCTAAACTATAAAAAAAAGGAATAGCAGAACCACAAATATTAAAATTATCTCTATAGTTTGTAATTATCTTAATCATATCTTTCTGACCTTTGGTTTGGAAATCTCTTTTATATCCAGAGTTTATTGCTTCATCATCCCAACAAAAACCAAATTGCTGACCTGCTAAAAGATTTATGATTTTCTCTCTAGAATACTCTTGATGTTTTTCTGGATTAAATCCATCTTTCTTAAAAGAATTAAATATCTTATAAAGTATAGTGCTTTTTCCATCCCCTCTTTTTCCCGAAACACCAATATAAACATCATATTTATTCAATTGTCTTTCTCTTAAACAAGTTGTTAATTCTTTAAGAGTCCAAATAATCTTTGATTTTGAAACCATTTTTATCCTCTATCAGTCATTCTTTCTTTCATTGATTTTTTATAGGCATGAGCATCAAATTCTGGTTTATCTGTAAAGATTAAATGATTTTGATTTAACGGAAAATAAATAGAAGATTCTATTTCAATAACTATTTCAAGAACCCTATCAAATTTATTAGGAATTATTTTTAATTCCGTGTTTTTACTTATCTGATTATTCTTCACATCAACTAAAGAAGGAAGAACTTTTTTTATTTTTTTAAGTTTACTTTCATATTCATTAAGGTCTTCTTTAGTTCCTGCTCTTTTCATAGCAAATTTTGAGTTTTTACATAGCTTTAATAATTCCTCAACATACCTTCGTAATCCTTTGTATCTTCCAACATCATTTGGAATTTGATAATATATAAGCTCTTCCATTATTGATTCATAACCAAACATAGCAAGGTCTTTATAAAATTCACATTTATCCATTGGATTCATTATTTTAATTCTGGCAAAGTCTGAGGCCACGTTCCAATTTCCACTCTCAGAAATTATACTTTCTCCTGTAGAACTATCTTTCTTTGGCATAATATATATTTGCAATTAGAATTTATAAATTTTTCCTATTTTCACTATTTTCAAAGTTTACAAGGATTTATAAATATCTTATTGTAATAAAGTTTATAAAAAAAGATGGTAGAAATCAAAGTAAGAAATAATGGGGGTAAAATTTAGTGAATGGGAATAATTAGTAGATTTATAAGCAGATATATTTTTAGAAAAAAACCAGATTATATTATGACTGTTTCTCCAACTCCCGCAGGGAAAAGTTGGAGTACGACAGGAAAATTAATATCTACTCCTGGAACTCCAGCCACTCCTGGTATTAGTTTTACTGGGGGCGGAACTTCTACAAGACAGAAAGCGACAGCAGTAGCTTCTGCAATAGGAACTACATCAGCTAGGACATTAGAAGCTGAAACAAAAGCAAGGTTACAAGCTGAAACAAAAGCAAGGTTACAAGCTGAAACAAAAGCAAGGTTACAAGCTGAAACAAAAGCAAGAGAAGAAGCAACAAAAAGAAAACTTTCTAATATTGAAAGAAGAAAATTAATAGCCAAAAGAATAACTGGATTTAATCTTGCAAGACAAAAAGAAGCAAAACTTGCACAAAAAGTTGCTGAAGAAAAATTAAAAAAAGAAAAAGAAGAACTAACTAAAAATTTATACATTGAACAAAGAGTTGTCAGCACAGTAAAAAGAAAAGGTAAAGAAATTCCTATAATAGAAACATTTATTGTTGATGAAAAAGGAAAAACTATTAGAAAAGCTACTCCAGAAGAAAGAAAAATTTCTAAAGAAGCTGAACAAAAACTTGTAATCCCAGAAGAATTAGAAAAAGCAGACATCAGAAGATTAGAAAGAAGAGCAACAGAATTAAGACAACAAAGACTTAGAGGAAAAGCTGATCTAAAAGGAGAATTGGAATTAGCTGGATTAACTGTTGCAGGAACTATTATTGGAACAGGTTTAGCAATAACACAATTACCACAAGTTCCAAGAGCAGTAAATCTTAAAATTAAACAATATTTTAAAGATCCTAAAAGTATAAAAGAAATTCCAGAAGCAATAAGCAGAGGTGGAGCAGAATTTGGAGAGTTGTTAAGAATAAGTCCTACAGAAGCTATTGCAAAAATTGGAACAGAAATACTTCTAATGAAAGGAATTGGAAAAACCTTAAAAGTTACAGGAGCTTTAACTTCAAAATTTGCTACAAAAATTTCTAGTGCAATTAGAGGCGTAAAAGTAACAAAAAGAGCTATATTTATACCTGCTTTACAAAAAGGGAAGGCATTAACGATTAAAATAAGTCCTAAATTAGGAAGAGGAAGAATACCAACACAATTAAAGTTTGGAGGGAAGAGAGTAACTGCTGTATCTGCACAAGCTGATAGACTTGTTAAATTTATTAAGACTAGAAAAATTATTAGAAAGCCAATTCCTGGTGAAGAGAAATTAACAGGAGCAACAAAAAAATTATTAAAAAAGTTTGATAAAGGAACAATAAATTCAAAAGAGTTAATTCATTTAGATAAAAGGATAAGAGTGGAAGCAAAGAAAGGACTATTAGAAAGATCATTTTTTGCTGACCCAGAAGGAGTTGTAAGAAAAAGATTTTTAAGGTTAGGCACAGAAAAAGAAGCAAGTTTATTAGATACTCTTGCAGGTGATGTAACCTTTAAAACTACCAAACCCCAAATATTAATTTTTAAAGATGTTAAAATAGAAGCTTTCCCTAAAACAAAAATATTCAAAAGTATAACAAAGAAATTAAAAACTGGAAAAGTTTTAACGCAGAAAGAAGGTGGAGCTTTAGTTAAATTTCAATTAAAAAAAACTGGGAAATTTAAACCATTAGGTTTTCAAACATCAGAAATGGAAATAACATTAGCTCCTGGAGAAATAATAAAAAAAGTAAAAACAGTTTCTCCTGTGATGATTGATGGAAAAAGAGTTTCAATCGTTAGGGCAAAAGTTGTAAAAGCAAAACCAGGAACAAAGAAATTATTAATTAAAGCTAGGCAAGGAAAAATTACTGCAAAAGAATTAAAAACATTAAGAACAAATTTAAAAAAAGAAACAAAATTCACATCATCTATATCTGATTCATATATTTCAAAACCAAGATTTCCTATTGGAAGAAAATCTGTCGCTATTGCAGTAAGAGCTAAGCGAAGAATTGTTAAAAGAATATCTAAACGAAGAATTCCTAAAAGAGTTGCAAAGAGAATATCTAAACGAAGAATTCCTAAAAGAGTTGCAAAGAGAATATCTAAACGAAGAATTCCTAAAAGAGTTGCAAAGAGAAAACCTCCTAAAAGAATTCCAAGAAGAAAACCTCCCGCAAAAATTATCGAAAGAAGAATTGTTAGAGAAAAAATTGTTAGAGGACCTCCTATACCTGTTAAACCAGTAATAAAAGTTCCAAAAAAAAGAATACCAAAAAAGAAACCAGTAAGAAAACCACAAGCTTACGAAGTATGGGCTAGACCCCTAAAGAAGAAAGGGCAAAAGAAACCAAAACTGATTAAAGTAAGTAAAGTTCCACTCTCAAAAAATAGAGCAAAAGATTTAAGAAACTATATCACAGACACATCACTTGGAAGAACAGCGAGAATAAAACCAAGTATAGGAAAGCCCTCCGTTCCGAGACTAAAAACTCCAAAAGGATATTCAAGAAAAACTTCTAAAAAATTCAGAAGATATAGAATCAAAAAAGGAAAAAGGATTCCCTTAAAGAAAGGAAGAGTTATAGAAAAATCCAAGTTCCTTCTTGATCGTCCTGAAGAAATTAAACAGATTACACTAAAGAGACGAATTGCACAACTTAGCAAACCTCCAAAAAAAAGAAAATCTGCTAAAACAAAAACTATAAAAAGGAAAAAATCTCCTAGAACAAGTGGAGGAATATTTGGATAATGGAAGACGTAGATACAGAAAAATATATTGAACAATTAGAGCAGGAAAATGTAGCTTTGAAAGGAAAGGATGTCCAAAACGTAACAAGTATGTCTAGTTTTGCATTAGCAAATAAAGAAGGAAATCTTGTTCAATATCAAATTGAAAATATAGAACTACTGGAAAAGCTTGAACATTTTTATAAAGGAGAATATATTGGAACTCTAGAAAATGGAGATATGGGTTGGATAATACCAAAAGATAAAAATCAAATACCACTAAATGCATTCGGAGTAAGTGCAATGATGGAAATTATTTCTAAATATGTTGATAAAAATACTACCTTATCTGTTTATTCTGAAATGCGTATATATGAAATTCTTGCAGACTTGGGAGATGAATTAGTAATATATATTCTATCAAATTATGAAAAAATGGGAATGGATAATAATTTTAAGAAAACAAAGTTTAGATTATTGATTGTTACTACACTCCACATGATTGAATCAACATATAGAAAAGCTATCGGTGGAAAGACAATAGAAGAAATGAATCAATCTAGGATAATTAGTCAATCTGATCTTATTGGAAGACCCTCATCCCAAGTTCCAACCCAAAGGAAATTTAATATACTTAATCCTAGAAGTTGGTCTGGATAAAAGTTTACAAAGATTTTTAAATATAAGAATATTTAAAAAGTAATGAAAAAAGAGGTTTTTTTTTCAATAATAACATTATTTCTAATTTTAATTCCATCTTTTTCTGCTTCTTTTGGTTATAACAATGCAAATCTTCCGAGAGTTGGTGAAGAAGGAATGATAACCGTGAGAAACATATCCATATTTAATCCAAACTCTTCTGACTTCTGGGACGCTTTAGATACACCAGCAGATATTAATACAGCAGACATAACAGACGATAATACTTATGCAACAATTGGTGGTGAAACTTTTACAGGGAATGTAACTTTCCAAGAAGATGTTATAATTAGTGGAACTTTATTTGGCGGAAGTCCTGTTAAAATTGCAGGTGGATTAGAAGTTGATGGTGGCAATGTAATCATAAAT
>SDBS01001302.1_pt1 | contig 25297 bp, 23 predicted proteins | sample 2277091 | NCBI WGS metagenome assembly SDBS01 (sample SAMN10404972, study PRJNA504765) | marine sediment metagenome | isolation source: marine sediment core GS10_PC15, 163 cmbsf | place: Arctic Ocean: Southern Knipovich Ridge | collected 2010
CGATACTTTTATAAAGGAGTAATATTGTCTTGACAGACTTTTGACAGCCTTATCGATCATTTCAAACTCCTGAAACCCCTTCCCACGTTCAAGTTCATGAGATACAGGAAATTTAACCAACTCAATGCCCCTTTCATGGAACAGTCTTTGAAAGTCATCGTCTCTCGAAAAATCATAGGATGAATTCTCCAAAAAATAAATCGGATCATCCAGTGTTTCTGAATAGAATGACAATGCTCTCAAGTATTGCTGGCGACGAATCGCAGGGTCTTCATAGCTCGAAAGAACGACATTCAGCACAACTGTTCCTGTTATCATTAGGCATCTATTTCTCATTACCTTCTCTCATCTTCCGGACTATTCTAGATTCTTGTCCAGGATGGCAAAAAGATTATTCCTGTAATTCTCGTAAGATAGTATTTTGACCCTCTCGTAGCCCTTCCTTACCATTTCCTGCCGTAGCTCTTCATTTTTCAAAACCAACATTATTTTGTCTGCCATGTCTTCGGGTGAATCAGGATTGAAGAGCAACGCTGCGTCTCCAGTTTGTTCTGTGCCTCCGGGCAAGTCGGAGATGACGGCTGGACAACCATAATGGAAGGCTTCGAGCGTCGGGATGTTCGTTGGTCCAAAGTAGGTTGGCATCACCAAGGCCTGAGCATTCTTGTAAAGAATTGGCATGAATTTGTCAGGAACGTATCCAAGATATTTGACATTATTTTGAAGTTCCAACTCCTCAATTAAACTAAAAATACGTTGGTCTCCCTTCTTCCTCGATCCGGCCAAAACAAGACACAAATCTGGAATTTCCCCGATGACCAGTTTCATGGCATACAACAGATTTTTGTGGTTTTTATGTTCCCAAAGGTTCGCTGGATAAAATACGTAGCGAGACGGTATTGTACGCTTAAAATCAGCCTGTTCATTATCTATTTCGGCTTCATCCTTGTGAGACTCAAGAGTTTTAGAAAATGTCTGATATAAAACATCGGTTTTGGTTACATCGGCCTGATAATACTTGGCAATGTCGTTACGGAGTTGTTTTGATTCTACCACAATCTGATCCGCATGGCTAAGTCCGTATTTGAATAAGATATGGCGAAACCTGAGTTGACCGTTTGTTGAGACCTCGGGAAAATGAGGGTAAAATACGTGTGCGATGTCCGCAAGGAAGAAGATATGTTTTCGGTTACAAAGAGCAGAGTCTAAATTAGTGGTCGGGAAAAGCACAAGGGCAATTTGTTTCTGCGCTAAGATCGAGTTCAACGGAAATATCGGTCTCAGAGCCGAAATTAAGAAAGGAATAATATGGGCTACTCTGCGCAAAACACCCATGATAAAATGGTTGACTTTTCCAATCTCATGAAAAAAGAAGCCAGAGAAAGCTGATTGTAGCTCATCGGCTCCCTCGTATTCTGAGTATTGAAACATATGAATCGTCACGTTATTATGCAACTCTGCATAGTCATTGAGGACCTGCAGTATGTTTACTACCCATTGGTAGCTTCCCCCACCATGACGAGACATAGTTATGAAAACACCTATGTTTTTATTGTGCATCATAGCCTTTTTACCTTGAACTCCTACAATGGCGATATTGGCAACTCTTACTCTGTCGCTACCATGTTTTGACCATGTCTATGTAGGTCAGTCTCCCTGCGCTACCCTGACGACATGGTCTCTTTTGGCTCGGCTACGTGGATCCGGTCGTCAACAACGATATCTTCGTTCTTCAGGCACACAATGAGTCCATTATTCCATATAATTCTTTTGTAACTCTAGAAAACCACATTGCAGGTTTGTAGTCCTTATCTTGGTATATTATATCATAATAATTCGCGTACTCTTGAAAAGCGTCCATTCGAGCCAAGTTGCTTCCTTGCAGACCTTTTTAATTATTTTTCGAAAACTGCGATCCAATTCAAATGTAAATTTTTGGAAATTTCATCTAAATTTTGAACTCTATAGATACTTAACTTAAAACCTTGCATATTTGCTATAATCCTTTTGTGAAAAGCATCCACATTATAAAAACGAGCAAAGGCAACACCATGAAAATTGTTTCTGTAAACAAGCCTTGCTCCGCTATCTATCGCCGGAAGATTAATTCCGCTAGTACGGGGATCCCTGAAAATATGATAAAGCTTGTTCATATATAATGGCAAAATAACCAACTTGCCCCTTTTTTTTAACGCTCTATAAGCCTCCTTTATCAAGCCAATATCCTTTTCATCTTCGAACACCTCAAATGCACAATGCAAGACCATTAAATCGAAAATATTTTCTTTCACTGGAAGTTTGCAGGCGTCGCAACCTAATCGAATGTGCCAGGTACTTAATCTGCGAACACCTTTCTTAAATTTCAGGTCATTACTGTATACATGACAACCAAATATCTTATGGGTTATATCCGGGAAGGGAGATCCTGCATTAGCAATATCAATAATCTCGGATGTTTCATTTATTCTTTCTGAAAAACTTAGGGATACAAAATGTTCTAATGCCTTCTCTAGAAAATAACTACCATACGCATCGATATACGAACTAGGGTAATGGGAATTGGATAAATATGATTTAAATGCATCGATATCTATATTATATTTTTTAGAAGGAAAACCTATTTTGGAAAAGGCGTTATCAACATTATCTAAGCTATAACTTAGGTCTCCATTTACGGCCTTTTCTCCTGACTTCAAAAATAGTCTGTAATTTTTCCCTATAGAAATCTTTTGTATAATTCTATCGAAAATCTTTTTGGGAATTTTTAAAGTTTTTTGAGGCTCTTTTATCAGTTTGTTTATATAGGGTTTAAATAAAATATTCATTCGAGCTTAGACCCTTCCTTAAGAGATTTCTTAGACCATTATCTAAAGCTAACCTTAATCCATATAGAAAACGAGCCTTATAGTGTGATGACGATATTTCATATTTGTACTTATAAAAGTTTTTCTGTTCTTTAAAAAGGCAAAACTTTTCGCCATAACAGCATAAGTTACAGAATATATACCAAAAGTTACCGACCTTATCATTGATCTCATCAAATCCAATTTCCCAAAATTATAATAACGATATTTGCTGAAAAATCCTTCTATACCGCTTTCAAATGCACCCCCTTGAAACATTCCATTAATCTCTCTCTTGGTACAAAATGCCATACAACTACCTTTGGGTTATAAATAACTTTCTTACCAAGAGTATGAATCTTCCTTAAAAGCCTAATAAGTTTGGCGTTAACATAATATCATATCCAGGTGAGCTCCTTAAACATATCCTTATTATCAACTACCCAATCGTAAAGACGCGAAATACCTTGCTCTACGCCGATTTTTGGTTCCCATTTTAGAGCCGTAATAGCAGAGCTTATGTCCGAGATATATATCGGCTGGTCGCCAGGGCGCCAGTCACTAAAAGAATACTCAACTTTTCGACCAGACAGATTTTCTATCTTCTCAATAAATTCAAGTAAAGATGTAGTATTGGCAGGTCCGCCACCAATATTAAATACTTGTCCGGCAATAGAATCAATCGAGTCTATGACGGTGAGAAAACAATCAACCAAATCATCAACAAACAAAACATCCCGAACTTGCTTGCCATCTCCGTAGATCGTGATAGGTTTATTAAGCACATGGGCGATAATAAACCAAGCGACCCATCCCTGATCCTCAATGCCAAATTGGTGATAGCCATAGATACACGATTGTCGCAATGTAACTGTTTTGAGCCCATAGATGCGGGCGTAGTCAATCATATACTGATCGGCTGCTCCTTTTGAACATCCATAGGGAGAATAGAAGTCCAGCGATTGCGTCTCGTTGACACCTTGTTGTACATTAGCAAATTCGTAACGAGTTTCACCTTCCCGAACCGATAACCCGTGTAACTGCCCATAGACCTTATTAGTTGAGGCATAAATAACCACTGCGGAAGGGTTGCTACGTCGTATCGCTTCTAGTAAGTTAAAAGTACCAAGTGCGTTAACCCCAAAATCGCTCCTTGGGTCAACAATAGAAGTTGTCACTGCAACCTGTGCTGCTAGATGAATTACAGCATCAAACTGGCCATTTGCACAAATTGTTGACACGGCATCAAAATTACGAATATCAATTTGGACAAACTCAAAACCTCCTATTTGTTGCAACCAAATCAAATTTTGTTTAGAGCTTGGACGGAACAGATTATCTAACACTGTGACCCGATGCCCTAAATTCAGTAATCGCACGACTGCATTGCATCCAATGAACCCGGCCCCGCCAGTAACTAACACATTCATCGCTCTTTGACCTCCCTTTCAATCGCTGGAGCCCATGTCCGCACACTAGAGCAGTAATGCTGTCAATTTATCAATGTCATTAGAAGGTACACCGCTCGACGCTATTTCCCATAAACGGTTTGCCAATTGAGGATTCCTTGCCAGAACGAACTCCACCCGCGCCTGTGTAAATGCGGCCACACTGACAAAACGATGCGCATCTCGGCTCGGTCTCCCAAGCATGCTCTTACCTACAAGGAGTATGCCGTGTTTACATCCTTTTTCTATACACCATACAATTCTGCAGAGTGTCCCAAATAAACCCCGGGGCGATCTCACCCTATCGACGAATACGTGCACGTAAGCCTCTCCCGAATGTCGAGACTGCCACCAGGCTTTTGTCATCCGAACAGGTGGTATAACATGGTATACAATAGCATCTGGTGAATACATCACTTTATAGCCTGCAGCCCAAACTCTATGACTCAAACCTGCATCGCCATCGCCAATATATATCTTTTCCACAGTTCCTGGTTTACCAGCAGATTCAACCCCAATGGTATCCGGAGGAAACCCACCGACATCATCCAGCACGCTTTTCCTGATGCACAAGTTGGGTCCGCAAGCACCAGGCGCCTCACACAAAACATCTGCATAGTGCCATAGACTCCAGCCGTTGAATTTGCTTTGAGCAACAAGAGCCCAATCTGGGGGATTTACTTCAAAAATCGGCTCTATCCTTCCTCCGACCATCCCAACGGATTCATCCTTCTTAAACACATCCACAATAGAAGCAAGCCAGTTTTTATCAACAATGACATCATCATCTATATAGCACAGCAAACGGGATGAAGCTGCTTTTGCTCCAGTGTGTCTTGCTGCTGTAAATGATAGGTGTTCTTCTTTCACGTATTTGAGGTTTAAGGCCGTACTACTACGTGCGGCTTCGACGATCTGCTTTGTATCATCGGTTGACTTGTTATCAACAACGATAACTTCCCACTGATCGCGCGGAAACTCCAATTCATTAAGGCTGCGTAACGCGCGTGCCAGACTATGACGGCGATTATACGTTGGGATAATAACTGAGGCAGTTAGCTCTCCAAACCCACCGCCCTCATTTTCAATATCACTCGTCATGATTGATCACCTCCTATATCTCGAAGCGCGCTATTTGGAACAGATTAAAATCGTTCGTGAAGCAGGAAAGGACTTTGTAACCTTTATTTTTTGGAAATATCGTTTCAGCTCAACAATCAAGTTGCTTTGTGTATACCAGTCGAACGCATTTGGATGCGACTTCAGCGCTGGAAAAAAGTCTGGTTCCAAGACAATCAGTCTATCATCTCTAGGGATAAATTCTAACACAAGGTATTTCTTCGACAATGCGCTCAACGATTGAACAATTTGATGGAAGTTTCGGTTCTGTCCCATTACCAGATGATGAATGATGGCCAGCGCCAGCACCATGTCGCACCTTAGCCGTTTCTCAGTGGCCAGCAGCAGAGGAAACTCATCGCTAATTAGCCTGCGTCTCTCCTCGTCCTCATATTGGATCGGGAACACATCTGGAGTCAGATCAGTGAACTCTACGGCAAGCGGTAAAATTGATAACTCTTCGCGCTTAGCCCGAGTATAGAGCAGGTTCATGCATGCTTCGTCAATGTCAAAGGCCACCACCTGACATCCTAGCTTCGCAGCTAGGACCGAGAACCAGCCGGTATTACAAGCCACATCCAGTACTGTTGCTGGCTTCAACTGCCGTATTGTTTCATAAACGACCGTTTGCTTGTTCGTCCAGCTCTGCGACGGTTCAAAGGCAAAACCTTCTTCCTTGGCCTTGTAATAATTGGTGTAGTTGCTCTTAGTTACGGACACGTTCAGACGGCTGACCTCTTCTCTGACGATCTGCCAGAAGCGCCGCTTGAGCTGTCCCCGGTGAATCAGCGCCAGCCTCTTGAACAGCACCTTGGCCTCATAGCTCAGCCGCGCTGGGCTGATCCCTGGAAAGACTTCGCGCTTCTGGATCACTGACCGGCTGGCGTTCAACGCCGTTTCCAGCATTCGACGCCTGGCTTGCTGATACCTCCGCTGGTGCATCAGGTAAAGGGGCAACAAAAAGTAGGGTATAAACATACGCTGGTACATCTCGTAGAAATATGCCGAAGTAGTACCCCAAATGTGTTGAAATGGGGCGGGCACGTGAGGTGGTGTCAGATACGCTTCGTCTTGGAGATTATTTATGGGAATGATTGACGTAAAATCCACAAATACAGGCTCTGTACCCTTGAATAAGATGTTGTAAGGATGCCAATCCTTGATCGTCAGGCTATGCGCCCCCAACTCAATGTAAAGATCAATATGAAATAGGGCAGCAGCCTTTAGCATAGACGCTGACCATTCATGTGGGTAGCTGACAAAGGGAATTCTTTCATGTTCCAACACAAGATCATAGGGCAGATCAAGATGCGGGTTGGTATGTGACTCGCGGGTTGCCACAATACCGAATCGGAACAAATCGTGCGTCTCGCAAGTGCGCAGTACCTTGCGGTACAGGACACCATTGCCCCGATAGATACCGCGCAAGACCCGACCTTGAGCCAGGAACACTTCTCCTCCAGAGTCGAAGCCAATGAAACGCGTCGGAACGCTCGGCAATTCTGCAGTCATAAGTATACACTCACTTCAAACCGGAATAGAACGCAACCATATCTTCGTCCATGATAAAATCGCCCTCATCTAGGATCCGCTCACAGACCATATCCAAGCCTTTATCCTTGTCAGGCAGGAGCAAATCCAGTTTTCGGTAATCCAGTGGTCCCCAACCACCATGTCCTTTCTCGATCATCCGCAATGGGATCTGACGTTGGATAAAATAGGAATAGGCATATTGTCGTGCAAGGACTTGTTGTGCAGCAGAAAGCTTGGGCAACTGAGCAGCCCTGCGTAGAAGTGCCATATAGTCCTGTTTCGTTAGAGCGTCGTAGGTGAAACCTTTGTTTCCATAGTGTGCTTCTCCCGCCAAAATGGCTGGCTTGCCAAGCATGGCCATCTCAAGGCCCGGCGTTCCGAACACAGTGACCCCACCATCTGCTATCCGATATAACCCGTATACGTTAATGCCCGAGTCTGCCGGAATTATCCGGACATGGGGAGGGAGCCTAGGAAAATGCTTGTTGATTAAATTCTCTACACCGTATACTGTAGCCATATGGACTTCCGAGGGGTGGATCTTAACAAGCCACGTAACGTCGGGGAGCACCATGATAGTTCGGATCGTGTCAAGTATCCATGACTGTGCGGTGTCAAACGCCATCGGTGTATAGTTGAAAGCACTATCCCAGTTCACGTGTGGAAAGATACACCAAACCGGCTTGTCACCTGGGAGGTCCAGTCTGCTACGTAGTTCCTCCGGGGCAGCGGGCAGACTGGAAAGCTTTAGGTCAAACGCTAGATCCGTCGTATAGCGTACATCTAAGTAGCTGTTCAATCGTTCGTTCTCCTGTCGAGTCAACGGTTGTTCCTTGCGCTGCCGCCAAGCTCCCTCACTTAGCGTATAGCGGCTCCGCTTTCTAGTCTGGAGGATGGTGTGTATATAGCAGTGACGCTCCAGATAGGCCCCTCCCCAGACCACCACTGAAATCCCAGCATTCATCGCAACAGACAGCGCCGCCCCATAATCGACATACCACCCATGCGACATGAACAAGCGATCTGGCTTAAAACGCTCGATAGCAGCGATAGCCGCCTCCGTGTTGATCAGGCTAGCGTATAAGTATTCTCGAGCTACGTCCTCGTATCCTTCAATCGATCGGCCTTTGAGGTATCGCACGATGGAAGAGGTCGCTAATCGACCTACCTCAACCTCACGGTAGAGAGCAGTAGCCAATTCGTGTGCAGGGGTCCTCTGTGCCCGGATACGCAGTTGCGAACGGTGTTCTTGCGAGACAAGATCCCCAATACCTTCATAAGGTAGATTAAACGAAGCAGCCTCATCGACATACGCTCGAAGGCAGCCAGAACACTTCTTGCCCCACAAGGAGAGCGGTCGTTCGGATGCGACTTCTCTTAGTATGCAGGCAGACGGAGTGCCATCGCATATCACAAACCTTACCTCAGCTCCCCTCACTCTCAAGGCGGTTGCAATGATTGCATCGCGAGTAAGAATAGGCGGCATCCCTCCAGGTTCCCAAAAAAGTACTCGCATTCCAGCGTATGGTAACCGATAGTCTGCTTTTGTTAATAAATCTCGTATCAAACGCTGTTTCTCACTCTCCGTTAATTGCCATCCTCTCGAGCGTCTTAATTCGAGCGGCAATAAGCGCATCAGAATGGGGGTTATCATTCGGTTGACTCGACTTCTTATTTCCAAACCCACTGTTCTACTCCTCTAATCACACTCTATAGTTATGGTATCAGGCGTATATGTCTAAAGTTTAACTAATCCACCCCTGCCTTTTTTGCCGATTTAATAAGCTTTACCGCATTACCAAATTCTTGGAAGTGGTTCGCTGAAAGTTCAGCAATTATAAAAACTGGAAAATTTTTTCGCTATTTTTCTACTTGCTACTTGCAACTCACACAAAAGCATTAACCCCTCTTTCTTATTTATCCAATCTTTCTTGGAAAATTTAAGGAGAAGAATTTTTTCTTGATTTTTGAAGGATAATTTATTCATTTCTTCAAAGTTGAATTTCTTATAAAGATTTAACGCTACAGCACTACCAGATAAAACTTTGGTAAATAAAACTTCAAATTTCATTTCCTCAAAAAATACCTTTAATAATTTAAAAAGAATGCATTTACTTAATCCCTTGCCTCTATAAGAATCTTCTCCAATATAGAATCCCCATTCGGAAGTTAATTTTTCATAATCAATATTTTGGAGATAAACTGAACCTATTGGAACGCGGTCAACAAACACAATCCAAAATTTCGAATCATTTCTATTTCTTAGACTTTCCACCCATGCAAAATGTCTCTTCTCGGTTATGATACGCTGATTAAGCATGGATTTTCTTATTTCTTCTTTATTTCTCCACTCTCTAACTCTTTTTCTTAATTTGTCATCTACCTCTAAAATATTTACAAATTTGATTTTTCTCATTTTATAATTCTAATTACTTTAAAGGCTTCGGCGTAATTTAGACCCACCTTCATCCCCCAAACCTTTGCAATGAGCTTGATTCCCTTCAAGGACCTTGGATGTGGGTACTCTATCAACTCAGTTTTATATCTTTCGAGTGCTTTAATCTTAATATCTATAGTTGTGGAGATATCAAAAAAGATATCAGGGGAAAAACTAAGTGGATAAGACCATTCTGTAGAGGATGGTATTTCAAAAGAGTATATTTCTTTCACGGTTTCTTCTTTCATAGGTCTTGTTGCAGTTATCACAGCTCTATATGTAATTTGATGGTCAATGTTTAAGTCCTTCTCGTAATGAGTAAAAACAATACCAGGTTTCATTTCATTTTTTACCTTCTCAATGGTTTTTACAATATCCAAAAACGGCACTGTATCAAATCTATTGTCGGGAAAATCAAAGAAAAAAACCCGTTTAACACCTAATATGTTATTAGCCTCATTAGCTTGTTTTTTCAATTCTACAATTTCTCTCTCTCTTTTCTCTTTATTTCTTATATCATCTCTTGAAGTAATACCTTCTCCTAAAATCAATGTGTAAGCTTCAAATCCTTGAGAAATTAATCTTGCAGCTGTTCCTCCGCATCCGAGTATTTCATCATCCGGATGCGCGGCGATAATCAAAATTTTCATTCTTCTTCCTTTTTTGGATATTTTCCTTCGACTCTCCTTCTCAGTATCTCCATTCTTATTTTTCCCATTGCTTCTTTATATTCATCACTATCATACACAACATGCCCTTCACCATTAGCCACACCGATAACCTGTGTTGGATTTAGAATAGAATCAACTATAATGTCTCCTTTCTTACCAATGTAAGTTGGGGTAATGATGGGAATTCCTGCAATATAACTTTTCCCCATACTTTTTAACAAGTTGTAAGTTCTCAAAACAGTTGTCATCTCACCAGCCATAGCTGCTTTTATATCGCCCCGTAACATTTTGATCCTATATTCCTGAGCAAGTTGAATTGCATCTGTTGTAAGTGCCCCGAATACTGCATCAATAATCACTCCATCTCTATTCATATTTACGACCATATCCTTATCAATTCTGTTTCTCCTGAGTCCAACTAAAACATCTGCATCAATACTTAATTCATCCTTTTTGTCTGTACCTTTTATTTCAAATGGGGCAGTTTGTATCTTTACCTCATTTAGGGACTTAATTATATTGTCCACAGTGTTATCAGAAAAAATAACCACGTGAGCACCTCTTTCGGATAAAGAAATGGACAACTTAATAGCAGTGTCGTTTATTCCTACTATCCCTATTTTGGAACCGAATAAGTCTCCTCTTAAAGTTGAAATGAGATAATCTATAGATTCAGCCCAGGTTTTATTACCTTTATATGTCAACACCACCGATCTTTTGACACTTTCTCTTACAAGTTTCAAGATAGTGTATAAGTCTTTTCTCTTCTTCTCATCATCTACTACTATAAAATCGACAATACCGTCAATTTCTCTGGCAACCTTGACAATGCTATCTATATCTGTCATTTCGCAAGTCGCCATTAAATAAGAAGAAGTTTCATAAATATAAGGAAGAACGATATTTAGTTCCTTATAGACCGCTGAGATATTAACTGCAAAGATGGTTTGTTTTCCTTTTTTTATGGATAAGTTTTTAATATAATTTGCTATAATTCTACTTTTCTCTTGTAAAGGAGTTTTACTATGCCATTTATCCTCAGAAATCTTGAACTTGGTCGGTAGTTCTATCCGAGATATCTCTGAGATAGCAGCTCTTTCTTCGTGTAATTGTTTAGCCAATTCTGTAGCAAGCTCTTTGGAAACATGTACCTTTTCTTTTTCACAAATAGAAATTATTAGTCTCCTTGGATCGATCCGATATTTTTTAGATGCTTCATAGATAGTGCTTAAAAAACTGGAATGAAACTCAGCATAACCTGCTATTATATCAATGGGATTGGTACCGCCACGTATCTTCATTATCGGTTTAATCAATCCCTCTGCGATATCCATAGTTTTGAAAATGTCGACATCCAATTTATACCCTAATTTTTTAAAAATGGTAACCAAAATTTCTGTGGGAGTATTCCCAGCACTTCGTCCAATACCCATCAATGTTGAATCCACTATCGTTGCTCCATTTTCTATAGCCATTAATGTATTAGCTACACTCATTGAAAAGTTATTATGTCCGTGAAAACCAATTTTAACTGTAACACCTGCCCTTTTCATCGCTTCTATATATGTTCGTATATCCTCAGGTACCATCCCCCCGGCTGAGTCTACCAAGACGACTACATCGGCACCAAATTCTTCTACAAGTTTTGCTCTCTTAGCAAACTCTTGTGGGGGTAATGTATAAGATTTCATTAAATTTGAAGAAACCATCATTCCAAGTCTCTTGGCATACCCAATATATTTTTCTGCGCTTTCTGCTTCTGTAACATCTGTTCCTATTCTCACAAACCCCATTCCATACTCGGCTGCCAAATCCAAATCTTCTTTTCTTCCAATCCCGGGAATAAAAAACATTCCGTATTTTGCTCTCGTTAATACCTCTTGAGCTGTCTTAAGATATACTTTGTCTGTCTCTGCTGCTTTCCCTTTGCAACTCGAGGCATTTAGTCCTACTCCGTGGCCAATCTCTATGTACCTAAATCCTACCTTCTCTAATGCTAATGCGATTACAGCTGTATCCTCAGCAGTAAACTGGTAATTTATGATATAACTACCATCCCTTAAGGTGCATTCGACTATATCAATCTCTTTCATAGCAAATAGTCCCTTTTAAATTTCTCAAAATTTAGATACAGCAAATTATTTTTTTCTTTCTCTGAAAAACCGTATTCTTTCGCAAATTTTAAAAAATATTCCAATGACTTATCAAAATCGACATAGGGATAATCTGAGCCATAAAAACATCTTTTACTTTCCAATTTTTTCAAAGCAAACGCGTAATCACCAATTACAGAACTACCCCACCAATATTTTAAAGAAAACGATAAATCCAGAAAGATATTTTCATATTCCAATGCAATGCTCATTGCATCAAATATTTTGGGACCACCACCATGAGCAAGAATAATCGGAACATCTACCCCCTTTTTTATATATACCGCCAATTCAATCCCATTTGTATCATATAGAAATTCAGAACCATAAGTTGAACATATTGTTAATACCATTCCCTTTCCCTCCGCGGATTCTGCTATCTCCAAAACATTGGGGTACTCTTCCCTTGTTATCTTTTGGTCATAGGGTAAAATTTTGATGATTTTTATTCCTTTATCAAAAGCTTTTTCTAAATCACTCATGTATGTATTATGAATATTAACAACAGTTGAGATAATGAGATTTGCTGGAACCTCTATGTTTATTGAAAGAACTTTTTCATCTAAAATATATACTACCGCTTCAGTTATTTTTTTATTAATGAGTTTCTGAGATAACTCACCTAAGAGTTCATTTACAGGTTCTTGAGAAATATGAAGTTCTCTTTCCAAAACCGGCTCACGATATAGATGGACATGTGAGTCTATTATTTTCATCTTTTATTTATCCCCCCTTGATTTCTTCAATATAGCCATAAATTCTTTTTGTGGAATTGAAGGGTAATCATGTACCAGAACTATATTATCACATAACCTAAAACAAAAATCTAAAACGTCCTTTGGGTTATGATAATACACAAAATCTTCTTTTGGGTAACTCTTTGTAAGATGAGTACTTAAAAAATCAACAATAAGTGTTTCTTTGGCTATTTTCCACGCAGCATCAATCATTATTCTTGTATAATTCAAGTTATTTATTTCATTTAACTTGAAATTCAACAATCCAAATAGTGTTACTATCTCACCTTGTATCTTACCATAATTTTCAAGCAGAATATTCCTGACCTCATATTCATTTTGAGGAAATCTTTTTTTTGCTACCTGAATCAATTTTCCATTGATATCTATACCTTTGTACTTTTTTATTTTTATGCCTTTGTTTATTAAAAAGTGGTAAAAATCAGCAAATCCACAACCTATATCTAAAACAGATTTCCCTGAAAAATCTGTATAGGTTATTGCTGTAGTGAACCTAATAATTTGGTCATCTTTGCAACCCCATCCCAAAGTCTTTGCTTCAACACCATATTTCTCAAATCTTTTGTTATACCTATCTACAGTTTCATTATCTATCCGTTCTATTTCGTCTCTATTACTAACAATGCTCCTCTTCGAATCTTTCATTTTAGGTGTCTTCATTTCTCTCTTGTACGAAAAGTCCTGACTTTTCTTACTATTCTTGAAGATGTACACTTCCTCTGCCCATCAATATTATAGCCTTCTTTATTTTTCTTCTTTAGGTCAATAATCCTTATAAACATGGTCCTTGAGCCGCCATACTCCATCAACTTTTTCAAATAGCTCACGATTCCAAAACCGCTCAACTATATCCCAAAACTGTTTTGGCGTATACCCCAAACAGTTTATAAAATCATCCATCGTTTTCCAATCCAGCTTATGGTCATGTTCCATAATGAGTTTCTTAGCCTCAGATAAACTAAGTTCTCCCTCTCGAACTCGCCTACTTGCAATATCAGATGTTCTCTGGAAACCAAATTTAGGATATTTCAACCATAAATGAACCAAGTAGCCTAGAGAATCTATCTGCTCAAAATTGTCAATATATCCTTCGCGTTGCCACTCATGGTGCAAATCTCTGAATCCATATCTCTTTGCAATCTCAAGATTTCTTGTACTACTCCAAGGTTTAAAATAGCTTAGAACCATTACATCTAATCTTTCTTTTTCACTGGGCGGAATAATAGCATTTAATTCTTTCAGTGGTATACCTTTTTGTAACCAGAAATCAAGATTGATTTCTTTAAACTTTCGAGATATAAATTCATTTATCGAAGGAGTTCCTTTCCAAGAACCATATTCATATTCTGATTCACCATATACAACCAATGGTATCCCAAGTTTTATAGCCATTTTAAAAGGAACAGTACATATAGCTGTTTCCACATATTTTAAAGGTGCGCCAAACTCTTCAAACGCTATTCTTGTCACTTTCTTGAACAGAGGAATGCTTATAGTGTATAAAATATGGTCGCAACCAAAACTATCACTTAGATTTCTTAAATTGCTCACACCAGCTTGAGACTTGGTGAATGGATCTCCCACCGTAATCAAAAGTGGATTCATACCCATTTCCTCTTTCATTGTATACACCTGATAATGACTGTCTTTTCCCCCACTCACAGGAATGAGACAATCATAATAGCCATCATCTCTTCTATACTTGTCGCACAGTTTCCTTAATTCTTCCTCTCTTTTTCCCCAATTGATTTCCTTCCTTTTTTCATAATTAAGACAGGCTTGGCATACTCCTTCATCGTTAAATAGAGTCCCTGGTCTTGTATCCGGCATCGCACATCTAACACAATGTTTCATTTTATATCGCCCTCCTTTTTTAAAAGATACATTGTATCTAAGTTATCGTTGTTCCTATATTTTATGATTTTCTTATGAACTAATTTCAAGTCAGAAAAACGATCTAAAAACAACTTTGAAAAATCAGTTTTCCACAACAGATTATCGTATCCTCTGTAATTAACCATCTGGTATCCATCTGGGATATAGTATTCAAATCCCCAAATACGTGAATTAGTGCATCTGTAAATCTCATCTAAAACTTTTCTAATATTATCTGGTGAAATATGTATCAATAAACCAGAAGTAAAAACCAAATCAAAGTAATTCTCTTTAAAAGGAATATCAAATGCTGATGCTTTTACAATGTTGATTCTGTTTGCTCTCTTTCTCCCAATGTCAACTGCGCAATCTTGTAATTCAATTCCCCATAGGTCAGTATAGTTCATCCTTTGAAGTAGAAGTAACTGAATACCGATGTTACATCCTACTTCTAAAATTTTACTATTCTTCCCTATCTCGTCTTCAAGAAATTCTTTATTAAGCATAGTTCTTGATATTCCATAGTTGTCGATATAAAATTGATCTGTTTCATTAAGAGAGCTCATGTTCCTATCTGTATATGCTTTACCAAATTGTCCCAACCATACCTTTTCTTGCCTCATGCTATTTTTTCCTTCTAAGAATCCCCAAGTTAACACTATTAACATTAATCTTGGTTTTTACCATCCTTTACTATAGCATGAAAAGACATAATTTTTCTTGCCATTCTTGATGGGATGGACTTCCGATATCCATTAATAGTATTTTCTTCGATATAAGGAACATTGCATATCTCGCAATGATGTTTAACCGACTTAAAAAAGTTCACATCATTATCTATCATTGCTTGCCGAATTTTCTGTGCTTTTTCTCCATTCCATATCTCCTCCAGAGTATCTTTGAATATATTACCTACTACCCATCTATTATTAAAGTCCAAAGCACACAGACATACATCGCCATTATATTTAATGCTCATAGCTATGAATGGATCTGTGCATATACCTCTTTGTTTTCCATTTGCGATCTTAATTGCTTCCGAATACAAACCAGAATCTGCCTGGAGTGAGAGTAAAGGCGAATGATAAAAATTATCTATCGGGAAAGACCACCAAAAATTCTTTGTTTCTTCAATTTTTTTGGTGAGGGATGTATCAACCAAACCTAATGACAGAAAAATTGGATGGCCCATTTGCTCATTCATCTCTATTAAATTAATTATATTTTTTTTTGTCCTCTCGTAATTAGCACCTACCCTTAATCGTTCATATGATTCTTTATCAATGGAATCAAGCATTGTTTGATATCGGTCCAATCCAGATTGAATTAAAAGTTTTGCCCTTTTTTTATCTAAAAGAGTGGAATTCGTAACTAATGAAACATTAAATTCCTTTTTCTTAGCATATTTAATCATCGAAAAAATGTCTTTATGAAGCATAGGTTCACCATTACCAGTCACCGTGATGGGTGGATACCAATTATTTTCAACAAACTTATCGATAATTTGCTCAAAGTCAGACAGTTTTAAAAATCCTGTTTTTCTTTTCATTTTTGCCCGTGCACATACTATGCATCTAAGATTGCAAGCATTAGTAGGCTCTATATATATATTATGAGAAGGAGGATGAGCTACCTTAGGTTTGGGATCTTTCAAGAAACAATACATTTCTAATTCATTCTTTATATATTCTTCTAACACTTTCACTTTTATTCACCTCTTTACAAATTCTATCTTCAATGTGTCTTCTACCTTTTTTATGATAGAGTTACAATCGTCTAAAGTATTTCCTGCTACTATTACAAATCCTGGCCGATTCACGGCGGTTTTAATGTCTCCTAAATAGTCTTCAACTATGAAATTTAGTCTAATATCTAAGACACCTTTTATGTTTTTGGCCTTCTCAATGTTTAGAATTCTGCTGACCTTACCGATACCAAAGTCAAAGAAATGCAAAAAAGAGTATTTTTTCCAATCAGATGCTGTAAAATCATTTAGGGACGTCTGTTCTCCAAAAGCACTACGAATGAGAATTTCAGAAGTATCTATACCGGTTATAACAGGTATGATTTTATTTGAAATATGTACGCCCCCACCACGATTAGAAATTTCAAGAAAATAAATCTCGTCATTATTAACCATGAACTCGCTATGAGTGAGTCCATATTCAATGCCAATCTGTTTAATTAGATTGGTATTTAAAGAGTATAGTTTTTTCACAACAGAATCTGGTAAATTCCCAGGATATTGTAGGTGCATTGCATTATCTGGAAACTTAGGGTGCATTTTCTTGGTTGAAAATGAAAGATTATTAAATGCCCTTGTGTATAAGCCTTCTACAGTTACAACCTTACCGGGAATAAACTTCTCTACAAGTATTTGACGAGAATGTGAATTCGCTAGTGTCTCAAAGAAAGCTCTCTTTAGGCCTTCACGTCTCTCTACTTTGCATACACCGATACCGCCTCTATTGTCTATGGGTTTTAGCATAATAGGGAATTCTAAATCTATACACGCCGCTTTTACTTCCTCATACGTGATACATAATCTATATTTTGGCTGTGGAATTTTTGCCTTTTCAGCAAATTTTCTTTCCAAGTATTTGTTGTTGGTAATAATCAATGAATCCATCTTGGGGCCGGGAAGATTATACTTATTGGTTAAATACGCAACCGCGAACATAGAGTAGTCGCACTCGTCTGCTATTACTGCGCTAGGCTGCGTTTTCTGAAATATTTCGTCCAATTTTTGAAGATCCCTTGGTTCTATTATATAACTCTCATCCGAGTATTTAAATCCTTCAGCTTCTGGATATGGATTTGTTGCTATAACATACAATCCCTTCTCTTTCGCTTTCTTCAGAAGTGGTTCTTGCTCCCAGCTCGCTCCAATTATCATAATTCTTTTCATAATTTAGCCTTCCTCTTTATCCCCGTTTTGGATACCTATACATTCATAAGTAAATGGTTCACCTTCTTTAATATCTCTTTTTGCGTTTAGGATATGTGCCCTGTAAATCTCCCACGCATCTATCCCATTAATATTTCTCCTAAAAATGATATCCTTTTCTTTATTTAATTTTGTTCCTTTAAAAATATCATGGTTTGCAACTGCTTTCATTCTAATTTTATTCAACATCTTAATCTCGTTTTCTGTAATTTGTAATTTTATTCCGCTACCGATTGATTCTTTTACGGTGCGAATATCTTTAACCATCTTTTTAAATTCATCTGGCTCAAGTGAGAAAAAATGATCTGGACCCTTTTGGCTCCTTGATAAAGTAACATGCTTTTCAATTATATCTGCACCTAATGCAACTGCTGCTAATGTTACTTCCCATCCTAAAGTATGGTCAGAAAAACCTACAGGTATATTGTATGCATCCTTAAGTGTTTGAATAAAATTAAGATTTGCAATTTCCGGTTTTGTAGGATATTCAGATATGCAATGGAGCAACGCTAATTTCTTGTCGTCTGTTTTTTCCACAAGCTTAACTGCTCTATCGATCTCTTCCAATGTGCAGTACCCGGTCGACATTATGATTGGTTTTTTCAACACGGTGATTTTTTCGATAAGTTGCGGAAAGGTAGCGGTTTGGGGAGAAGCAATTTTATACAGTTTTATGTCCAGTTTTTCTAAAAAATCCACTGCTCTAAGATAGGTTGGGGCAGAAAAAAACAATGTTCCTTTTTTATCACAATAACTCCAAAGTTCTTCATACCACTCCTCTTTTAATTGTATTTGCTCAAAAAGACTCTCCATCCCGCTGTCTTTGTCAGGGATATATAGTTCATCATATTTTATTGATTGAAATTTAACTGCATCTGCACCTGACTCAACAACAATGTCTATTAATTTCTTAGCAGTATCTATACTCTGGTTGTGATTAGAGCCAATTTCAGCAATAATGAAGCTTTTATCTCCTCCAATTATTTTTCTCCCTATCTTAAAATTCTTTCTTAGCATTACTTTTCACCTCTTACAATCCTTTTATCCAAACCTAATATCTTATAAAATATTTCCCCTTTATCTATTTCCTTTTTCCATTCTTCCTCTTTTTTGATTCGCAGATACGCTTTTTCAAGGGTTTCTTCAATTTTGTTTTGTGGAACAACTACTATACCATCCATATCAATCACTACTATATCTCCTGGGTTTACTACAACCCCGCCACAACTTATCGGTACCTGTAGTTCATCATCCCATCCTTTGTGAGGCCCAGCAGGAGTTACACACCTTGAACACACACAATATTCCAAATCGATATGATCTTTTTTATCTCTTATTGCTCCATCAACAACTGTAGCTCGGATTCCTCTTTTTACCGCAACATAACTTTGCAACCCACCCCATATGCTCCTATTTTTATATCCTTTTCCATCAATAATAATTATATCATTCAGATTTGCTTTATATAATGCCATGTGTGCTCCCCAATTACAACCCACCATTGCATTTACTGTAAATGCACGACCTGCAATACGTTCTTGTATCTCAAATATTGGCTTAATCTCCTCATTCATAACTTGGAAATGCCCTAAAACGTCGGAAATTATGCTAGTCGAAATCTCTTTAAATTTCTCGATTTTTTTATTCTTTGAACCCATTCTTGAACCTCCTACAGGCTTCCTTAATTTTTTCTGTGGATACCCCAAATGACATTCTGACGAAATTTCGGGTGTTTATACCGTAGTCCTTTCCCGGCACCGCAACAATGCCAAGTTCGTTTATGAGTTTTAATGTGAACTTTTCCCCATCTTCCCCCACATCAACCCACATATAGAAAGTACCCTCAGGCAAGATTGGTTTTAATTTTGTTTTATTTAATGTTTCAAACAGTAAGTTCCTATTTTTTCTATAAATTTCAACCATTTTCTTAGTTTCATCTAAAGATGCTTCAAACGCATCCGCAATCGCATATTGAGAAAAAGATGTTGGACATGTTGCAATAATCTCTTGTAATTTAACCAATCTTTCTCGCACCTTTTTATCCTTTACACATACATACCCTAAACGCCATCCAGTCATGGAAAAAGTTTTTGAAAAACTTCCGGCTAACACTAAATCTTTATTAATGCTGTCATATCTGCCTAAAGAAACAAACTCTTTCTCATAAACAATTTCATTATAAACCTCGTCAGATACAATTTTTATATTTCTTTCACCATAATAAGTGGACAACAAGTCTAGTTCTTCTCGTCTCCAGACTTTACCAGTAGGATTGGTAGGATTGTTCAAGACGATCAAATCCAAATTCTTTTCAGAAAGTTCATGCGAAGATTTTTCTGTAAATTCATTGTTATCAAGATTACAAAAAACAGGAATTCCACCTGATATTTTTATAATAGGTACATAGGCCAACCAACATGGTTCCAAGAGACCGACTCTCATGCCTGGCTCGATAAGAAGGAAGAGACAATAAAATATTCCCTGTTTAGCCCCCGGTGTTATAATAATTTCATCAGAATCATATTTAATATCAAATCTATCGTTTAGATAATTGGATATTGCTAATCTTAATTCGTTTACCCCTTGTGCGCTTTCATAATGAGTTTTTCCTTCCCTCATATATCTATATGCATTATTGGCAATATTCATAGGCGTATCAAAATGAGGATCTCCAATACCCAAATTTATTAAAGCCTCGTCCTTTTTTTCTTTTGCAATTTGGTCCATTCTCATAGATGCTGATTTAGGTACACTATCAATCAAATCTATCTTTTTCATATCTGAACTCCGTTCATCATCCTTCGCCTGTCTCTTTCTTAATTTTTTCTTTTCCGCTTTCTCTCTTTATTCCATTCAAAATATTTGCATTTACACCTTTAGTTGCTCTTTTTTTATAAAGTTCTGGCTAAGTTTTTTGCAATCACCTTTTCGAACTAAGCCTCTGCTCTCTTAAAGACACAACCCTACTCTTCTTCGATTAAATACTGCCAGCAACTCTCTTCGCTCCCTTTCCATCTACCAAACTTCTACCTCTTTCGCTACGTTTAATTCTTTCTTTGTAAGGAATCAGTTTATTGATACTCTTCTCTAATTCAAATAGTAATTTTTTATCCTTATGCCATCCAATATATTCAGTAAATCTTTTCTTTTTCCAGTTTACTAAATTTAACAACTGATCATCTGCAATACAAATCCCTATTGGGGGCACTCCCACCTTTGCAAGTTCATATAATGTTTGTCCACCTGCAGAGATAGCTATATCTGACTCAAGCATTATCTCCTTCATTTTCTCTGCATCTGAATAGTAGATTAAATCTGTATTCTCATCTGCTTCTTTTTTTATCTGGTCTATATTTTGAAAGGCCTCCCCAATTATCACATTCTTTTTTAAATTCGGGTAATTTTCCTTCAAGAACCTCAGAATCTTTGGTGTCATATTCTTCGTATCATCACCGCCAAAGGTAATCATTATGCTTCCAAGTTCTTCTTTTATCTTTCTTCTTGGCACCTCCCAGAACTCCTTTCTTAAAGGGGTATATTTAGGGCCAAGAAGATATACTATTCCATCTCTCTTGGGATAGTCCAATTTTTTAGCATAGATGCTTCCATTTACCACAACCCCTCTCGGATAATTTAATCTTTTGCCATCATCCATATAAACAGGAACTTTTACTATATTAGACAAATTTTTGTAAAATGAAATATCTGCCAAATATGAATCAATAATGGTAACATCAGCATCTTTTATTAATCTAAATATTTTGTTTCTCTCTTCAATCCAGTTAAGTACTTCATAATTCTTATTCTTTAATAAATCCTCGATGCTCTCATCTCTGTTTACTACAAACTTAGGTGTTATTCCTCTTTCTTCAAGGGCCTCATATAGGGAAATACATCTTGTCAAGTGGCCGAAACCTATTTTCTCACCCCCTTCGGTTAATATAAATACCTTCATTTTGATAAATATTCTTTCAAAAAATCTCTTGCTCTTTTTAAATCCTGCAGGTCCAATATCTTAACTGTCTCTTTGAGTTCTTCTTCCAATGTATCAAATATCTTTTTTCGAACTACTTTTTTGTTTATTAATTTCAGCCATAGTTTTTCTTCAAAAAGATCTACGATATCATAAGCATTAAAGTATTCATCCTTACAATATAGATAATCAAATACTGCGCAGAGCAAGGCGTAATCTTCCTCTGTATCAAGAGTTACTCGTATGTCTGGTGCGTAGAGTTCCTTGGGTGCTTTTACCTGATTGATTTTGAAGACCTGAGGATTTCTGTGGATATAAGGGGTAACATGTTCTCTTTCATAAGCTTTTTTTGCATTTTTATAGGCTTTTTCCAATACATTAAAGTTGAAAACTTCTACATCAAGACCATGTGGATAAGTTCTAACTAAGGAGTTTGACGTGTAATCAGCTACTATCTTTATGTGTTCATTTATCACCAAATCCACAATTTCTGCGTCTATACAAGGGCAATCGCTGGTGACTCTGACCACTATATCAATATTATTTTCTTCCGCTACTAGGTAATATCTTGATAAGACGTCTTCCTTGCTGCCTCTGAACCATTTGACATGTTGTTTTTCAACCACTTTTACAATTTCATCGTCTTCCGCATTTTCTGTTGTTGCAATGATTATCTCATCTAATTCTTGGGACTTACTTAATCTCTTCATAACCTGCTCTAAAACAGTTATACCGCTTCCATAAGGAAGTTCTTTCAGAATCTTTTTAGGCAATCTGGTCGAAGATGTCCTTGCCTGAATTATTGCTCCTATTTTCATTTAGATCTCTCTAAAAATTCGAGTTATTTTCTTAACTACATACTGGATATCTTCATCATTCATTGATTGATACAAAGGAATGCTTATCTCTCTCTGATAAAAATCCTCAGCATTTGGGCAAATCCCTTTCTTATATCCTAATTCTTGATAATAAGGCTGCCAATAAACAGGAATGTAGTGTACTTGAACACCCAATCCTTTTTCCCTTAATTTTGCAAAAATTTCTTTTTTCTTTTCCTTATATCTATTCTTCAACCTGACGGGATATAAATGCCATGAAGATTTAGCGTAGGCCTTTTCTGCTGGTAAGTCGAAAAAGTCATTATCTCCAAATGCGCCTTCATAAATTTCTACGATTTCTCTTCTTCTCTGAATAAATTTATCTAATTTCTTTAGTTGAGATATTCCTAAAGCACATTGAACATCAGTCAATCTGTAGTTATAGCCCAAAAGCTGCATTTCATAGTACCAATCTCCGGGGAGAGAATGGAGATTAACCTTAAATTTAGCCTTATCCTTTGTTACTCCATGCTGCCTAAACATTATAAGTTTTTCGTAATACGTCTTGTTGCTGGTTAGAACCGCTCCCCCTTCACCTGTTGTTATTGACTTTACGGGATGGAAACTAAAAATAATCATATCTGAATATTTGCAACTGCCTATCTTCTCACTTTTATATTCTGCCCCCAATGCATGGCAAGCGTCCTCTATAACCAACAAATTGTGTTTTTTAGCAATTTCTGAAATTTTTTCTAAATCAACCGGATGTCCACCATAATCTACCGGAATAATTGCTTTTGTCTTTTTTGTAATTGCCTCTTCTATTAAATCAGGATCAATATTCCCGGTATCTTTTTCGATATCTGTAAAAATAGGATGAGCACGTAGAAATGAAGCTGCATTTACGGTAGATAAAAAAGTGATGGGCGGAGTAACTATTTCATTGCCTTCCTTAATACCACCGGTAAAATACGCAGCATGGAGGGCCGCCGTTCCCGAAGAAAAGACCACGGCATATTTTGCGCCACAATAATTAGCAAGCTTCTGCTCAAATTCATCAACCTTAGGACCCTGGGTAATCCAATCGCTCTTTAAAACTTCAACAACTGATTGGATATCTTCATCATCTATCCATTGATGCCCATAGGGTAAAAATTTGTTTCTTACAGGCTTTCCGCCATTGACGACTAATTCTTCCATCTATGAATCCTTCAATATCTCTTTAAGATCATTCTTTGTCAGCCACCAATTATTATCTCCACTGCTATATCTGAATCCCTCCGGAAGAGACTTACCTCCTTTTAAGTTATCCTTACTCCAGAAGGGATGTTCAGGTTCGATAACAAAATAGGTATCGGACTCCTTTGAATGTCTGGCTTCTTCCGCTGTCAAAAGAACCTCGTTAATTTTTTCACCTGGACGAATGCCGATTACTTCTCTTTTAGCCTCAGGAGCAATAACGTCTATTAAATCAGTTACTTTCATACTGGGAATCTTAGGAATAAATACTTCTCCGCCTTTCATCTTTTCAATGCAGTTAATTATAAACCTGACGGATTGTTCCTGAGTAATCCAGAATCTTGTCATCCTCTCATCAGTAATAGTTATAACGCCTTTCTTTCTCTGCTCCTTAAAAACAGGAATTACGCTTCCTCTGCTTCCAACTACATTACCATATCTCACACAACTCATCATAGTTTTTCTCTTACCTATATAGGAATTAGCTTGAATAAATAGCTTTTCTGCTACCAATTTGGTCGCTCCATATAGGTTAATAGGATGAACAGCTTTATCGGTACTTAATGCCATTACTTTCTCAACGTTGTTATCAACTGCTGCATCGATTACATTTACAGCACCATCAACATTTGTTTTAATTGCCTCAATCGGATTATATTCACAAGTTGGAACTTGTTTTAAAGCAGCAGCGTGGACAACTATATCAACATTATTCACAGCTCTATATAATCTATTTCTATCTCTAACATCCCCGATAAAGAATCTGAGTCTTTCATCATTAAAACGCTCCCGCATCTTTTGTTGTTTTAATTCTCCCCTTGAGAATATGCGAATAACTTTGGGATTGTGTTCTCTTAAAACTATCTCAGTAAATTTCTTTCCAAAAGACCCCGTCCCACCAGTAACCAGGATAACGCTGTTCTCAAAATATACCATAATGCCCCGTCCTCTCAATTACGTTCTACATAGCTAAATCATTCTGGACTCGATATCGAAGAAGCCGTTAACTCGCGATGCATCAAAACCCAAATCCTTAGAATCCCTGTCAGTATAGATTATTAATGGAGTAGTCAAATCGTCAATTACGTCAAATGGTCGCCCCATGTGATTTCCTAACCAGAAGTGAAGTGGATATTCACCTAGTCGAAGGTTAACATTAGGAAATTCGATTACCACCGAGCCAGTGTATCCACGGTATAACCTTTCTTTAGAAACCATATGTTTTACCGATGTTACAGTCTCACGAAATCTTCCTGAGTATAACGAAATGCTAGTAAAGAGGTCATCCACTGGACGAAAAATTTGATAGGATAGGATAAATCGAATGGTACTACCCATCGTAAATCTAGAGCATTTTTTTCCTGACTCATCTTCAATGCGAATTTCCGTAAACCGAACTGCCCCCGAGCCTCGACGATTTTTAGGATTCATGATATCTGTATTCACATCTACTCTTGCCTGTCGTAAATGGTCATAATATGCT
>SDBS01001303.1_pt1 | contig 25291 bp, 24 predicted proteins | sample 2277091 | NCBI WGS metagenome assembly SDBS01 (sample SAMN10404972, study PRJNA504765) | marine sediment metagenome | isolation source: marine sediment core GS10_PC15, 163 cmbsf | place: Arctic Ocean: Southern Knipovich Ridge | collected 2010
GCTTTTGCTCGAAATTTTTCATCAGGCTTAAGAGGCACATAGAGCATTTCTTTGACTACGCCAAAAACAGAAAAATCGAGCGATTTACATGAGATGAACATGAGCGACACGATGGGGAAAATGGGAAATACAGCTAAAAGCCCTGCAAAGATGGCCAACGAAAAAGGAACGAAATAATGCGATTTTCGAAATCCCATCCATTTGATGATGACATAGGTTCCAATGAATTGCAGGACAACAGTGATTGAATGCATGACCCCGAGAACGCGAGCCGAATATTCTGTGCGAACATCTTTTTCGCTAAAAAAACGCTCCAAAAAGTCGTTAAACTGAAAATCAACAACAGCGGTGATCATTTGCATAAATACCACAATTAGCAGAGTGAAAATTAAAAATCTAGAACCACGGATCAATTTGAGACCATGGAAAAAGCCCCCCTGTTTTTCCCTTTCTTCATTGGGGACATCCCCCTGACAATAGCTGCACATTTTCCAGTAGACAAACAGAAGCAACACATAGATAGGCAAGCTCAAGTAGATCAAATTTTCTGAACCATAAGCTACAGCAAAAAAGCTAGGAAATGCAGCGCCAAGCATAGACCCGAGCCCTCCAAAACCATAGAAAATTCCATAGAGATATTTTGCTTTTTTGAGCTGCACATTGGCATGGATGACCGACCAGACCAACTGAAACATCAGAAGAATATAGATCTCCTTCCACATATAAAATGCAAAAGACAGCGCAGTAATCTTCTGCAAAAAAATCGCAATAAGGGTATTGGAGACCATCACCAAAAGAATCAAGCTGACAAATAGGCGCTTAGACCCCCATTTGGGAATCAGCCGGTTATAAAGCGATACAGCTAAAAAGTTGAAAGGGACAAGAGCCAGCCATGCATAAGGAAGCCATTTGGTAGAAAAGTTTGTAATAAAAAGAGAATTGCATACCGGGCGAATGAGCGAATACTCACAACAGATGAAAAATCCGCAGAGCATCGCAAAAAAGATAAAAGCCCGCTCACGCCCCGTATAGCTGGCAAGTTCTTCGCGCAAGGTAGTAAAGTTTTTTGTAAACACCCCAACCATATGAGCAATTATAAAGCAAAATCATATTCTGGGGCGAGATAGAGCCAATTTTTTTTTGTTGCGGGGATAGCAATCTCAGAAAATTCCGAGGCCGGGATGATTTGCGCATCTTTTCGCTTAATCGGAAGGCTAAGCCCATATTTTAGCCCCCTTCTATCTGCCAACTCCCAGTGGATCTGCCGATCGGGAACGCTCAATTTTTTCTTATAAGATTCTAGATCACTGTGTCCAATTGTATATGTAAGACCGATTGCTTGAAATCTTTTCTTCCGATCGATAAGACTCGCAGCATCCTGATGTCCAGGATGGCTGGGGTCATTTTGCGCTTTTTGCATTGCGCACAACACCTCAGGCTCACTCATCGATAAATAATTCTCCACGCTGCTGAAATATTTTGGATCTCCATAGAGGATTTCCATAAAGCGAGCCATATGAAAAGAATAAGCCCTGGCAGTGGGATACTGATACACCCGCCTCTGCATAAAATGCCGAGCAAGCAGCAGCGCTTCACAGGATGCGATGCCATTTTCCTCAACACCCAATGCAAGCTCTTTCCTTTCATCCGGTACAACTGCAAGCATCTCGATCAATTGTACATAGTCGAAAAGGCCATAGCTCAGTCCCGTTGCCCGTGCATCGCGCAAGAGATAGTCGATCCGATCTGAGCCAAAAAAGTCGCCTGTAATGATCTGCGCGTAAATCCTCTCCCATGGGCTAAACTCTACTTCCGGTCGGATGAGTTTCAGATTTTCTTCACCCAAAGCAAACATTGCCACATGCTGCTCAACCGGTTTGCCAGGATAGACTTCCCTTGCCTTTTCCCAAATGGGCTCCAGATACTTTGATTCGATGATATTAAGCGTCCACTTCTCATGCCCTGCAGGACCCAATAATCGGCTCTCAGCAACGTGGGAAAAGGGCAAGTGGCCCAGATCATGGCAAAGCGCTGCAAACCGAATCATCTGCCGCCAATAGTCCCGATCTTCTTCACGCCCCACCTGGTCAAAGATTTGACTGGCGAGGTGCATGGCTCCGAGCGAATGCTCAAAGCGAGTATGCGTTCCACCTGGATAGACCATATAAGAAATCCCCAGCTGATGGATATACCGCAGCCGCTGGAATACCTCAGTGTCTATCAGTGCACTTTCGAGATCATTGAAGTGGATAAAACCATGAACAGAATCATAAATTTTCATTTTCGCGGACGACTCTCTTTGATGTAGGCAGTGGAAACCTCAACAAATTCTGCTTTGCGCTGCAGTTCTTTGATGCTGCGAGCGCCTCCATAAGTCAGACCGCTACGCAAACCTCCAAGTAGCTCATCGATGAGTTCTTTGGCACTGCCACTGACAGGCGCCCAAAAATCAATCCCTTCGGCAACCGTTTTGTCTTTGAGCCCGCCATAAAAATCCGCCTGAAAATCTTCACTGGCTTGACCTCGATATTTTGCGATATAACCCGATGAGGTTTCTTTGGACTGTTTTTTCGGAGCAGCACTTTCTTGAGTGAGCGCAAAAAGCTTTCCGATCATCACAGTGCTGGCACCAGCAGCGAGCGCGAGAACCACATCACGACTCGTTCGGATCCCTCCATCTGCAATGAGGGGTACGCGGAGCTTTTCCGCAATTTGGGCACAATCGTAGATTGCACTGAACTGCGGAACACCAAAGCCCGTGACAATACGAGTGGTACAGGCAGCCCCAGGCCCTACACCTACTTTGACAGCATCCGCCCCTGCATTGACAAGATCATGATACGCCATAGCAGTACACACATTGCCTGCAATGACCTCTTTGTCAGGATGCGATTTTTTGATCTTTTCTATGTAATGGAACATCTTGTCTGAATGGCCATGGGCGACATCAATGCAAATTCCTGCTGCGCCGAGATCGAGCAATTCTTTTGTGTGGTCCATCTTGTGAATGCCACAAGAAATGAACGTGTTATTGCCAAATTTTTTCACCCATTTTTTTTGGGACTCAAGATCAGTAAAACGGTGAAAAATAGGAATACTCCCCTCCCCTATCAGGATTTCTGCGAGCTCATCAGAAATTGCTGTATCCATATTGGCACAGACGAGTGGGATTTTGATCTTTCGATTTTTGGTGAGCCAAGTCTCAAGAAGAGGCTCTGTGCGCGAGGGAACGTTGTTGAACTGCGGGACGAGCGCCACATCGTCAAAAGTAAAAGCTTTTCTGATCTCTTCTTTCGCCATATCACTTGTCATGATATAGTAGAGGACATGATTACGGCTACTGTTCTGACAAAAAATTGCCAAAAAACCCTGAAAAAAACACTCGACTCCCTTGTAAATTTCTCCGAAGTAATTGTGCTTGATTCTGGATCGAGTGATGAGACCCTCACTATTGCCAAAAAATATCCAAATGTGAAAGTGCACACTTCTCCTTTTTTGGGATTTGGACCGATGCACAATTATGTCGCAAAGCTCGCCAATCATGACTGGATCCTCTCCATCGATAGCGATGAAATTCTCACAAAAGAGTTAGCAAATGAAATTCTGTCACTACAGCTGGACTCGAATCACATTTATAGCATCCAGCGAAACAATTTCTATAATGGGAAACACATCAAATGGTGTGGAGGGTGGCATCCCGATTGGGTCCATCGTCTCTATCACCGCGGGAAAACAGCATTTAGCGAAGACCTCGTCCATGAAAAAGTGAAAAAAGCAGATCTCATCCTCACTCCCCTCAAAAATCCCCTATTGCATACTCCCTATCTAGAAATCAGCGATTTTCTTGACAAAATGCAGCATTACAGCGCTCTTTTTGCTGAGCAAAACGAAGGCCAAATGGGATCGCTTTCCCAGGCCCTTTTCCACAGCTGGTTTGCTTTCATCAAGAGCTATATTTTCAAGCGTGGCTTCCTTGGAGGCAGAGAGGGATTCATCATCTCGATGTACAATGGCCACACTGCATTCTACAAGTACTTAAAACTCGCAGAAAGAACAGAAAAAAGTTATCCTCGAGAGGACACTTTGTGAACATCTGAGTCGCAATACGTCAAAAGATCCCCCGGCTGACATTCGAGAATTTGGCAGAGAGCTTCAAGCGTGCTGAAGCGAATCGCTTTGGCTTTTCCCGTTTTTAAAATGGAAAGATTTTGTTCCGTAATTCCAATCGCTTCTGCTACTTCTTTTGATTTACGCTTCTTCTTCACAAGAAGAAGATCTAATTGGATTTCAATCGGCATCAACTTCTCCTAAATTGTACTTGCATGCTCTTCATGCAATTTGCGGCCTTCATCCATTACCCAAGAAACAAGCAAAATACAAAGCCCCACAACAAGAAGGGAAATTTGTTTTGATCCTAAAGCAACACTAATCACTCTTTCTCCAGGTGGATTCCCAAGAGTTAATGTTACAGAGAGGATTGCCATGTAAATTGGGAAAAATACTTGATTGAGAAGAATGCAGCCTCCAATTTTCTTCATCATTTGTACATTTTTCCGCGAGAAAAAATCCATTTTTTCAAACGACTGAAAGAGTTTAGCAAGCAATAGAAGAGCTGCCATATTGAATGCTTCCGGTAAAAGAGTGACCAGAAAACCAAAAAATTTTGTCATGTGACTCAATTCTGCGAGTGGTTTCATCCCAGGAATATTAGGAATAAAATCGAGGACAGTGAAATTTTCCAAAAAGGGATATCCATTTGTGATCCAAAATCCCGCGTCAGATATAGGAAGCAAGATTGCTGCAATCAAAAATGTCCATTTTAAGATACGGCTCAATTTAAAAATATGGTGCTTTTTCATGTCGACCTCCTTTGATCATGAAATACAATGATCGATAAACAATCATTTTTTGTCAACATTCAATCATTTTTTTTATCGGCAATGAAAAATTTGGCATTGTAGATCACAGTGTCAGAATACATGATCCAAGAATGGCCAGAAAAATGGGTTATATGCTTATGGGGCGTTTTGAGACAGCATTCCCTAACCCCTACTTTTCCATCATTTTTTTCACCTACGGTAGGATTCCAACCATAAGTGCCCGAGATCACTAATACTTCTTTCTCTTTGGGAAACTGCCCCACATAATCAAAATTTTCGTTTTCGAGAATTTGCGCTCCCGCCTTAGATCCTAACATTTTTTGGATGGGGCCCGTATAGCCTAAGAAGCGACCAAAGCGGCTCCCTTGATTGGGAGGAGCAAGTAAGACTGCCCGTCCATTTTTGGCTTCTTCAGGGCATTCGGGATGATTATGAACAGCGCGGACAATGATTCCCCCCAGAGAATGCGTCACGAAATGGATTGGCTCACCCGGATGATTTTTTGCAGTTTCCTTCAAAGCAACGAGGAGATCTTCGGCATGCTGTTCAATCATTTTTTCCCGGCTGGGATAGCCCCAATTGCATACCTCATAGCCTTCTTTTTCAAAAGTTTTTGCCATTTTTTTCATGCTTGAGGGTTTTCGCATGAAGCCATGGAGGCAATACACTGTTTCTGATGCGGAAAGAGAGAGGGAAAAACAAAAAACGCCTGCAAATAATACTAACAGACGTTTTTTCAAAGAAATGAATCTCATGAAATTCTTACCAACCACTCAAATCCACAAAATCTTGAAGTATATCATATGTCGCAATCTCAAAAGCAAGTAGAGACGTTGCTATATGGCAAATCCTCTGAGCTGCTGTATCAGAATCATAAGCTTTTTTTGCAAAGAAAACTCCAGCTACGATACCACTTACCAGAACCAATGTGCTTGAAAAAGAAAATTGTTCAAAAAGCTTCATGTTCTCCAAACCTTTTGGGAGTTCGTATGTGTTTCTAGAATAAAATTTTATAGTTTCATTAAGGCCTTGTTCTACTAGATTACCAATTCTCATGTCACATCCTTTAAATAGAAACAGCATAGCAAATCCACATTTAGAAGAAAAGATGTTCTCAAAAAAAAACCTGCTATTTCTAGCAGGTTTTTTTTCTTAGAAAATATATTTTACTTAATAGATCTTTTGGATCAAACCAAAATTGACTCCGTTTGCATATGTTTCATAAGCCGCAGCACCTAAGAGAGCTATTGCAACTACCGAAGTTGCAACTCTTTTAGATGTCGACAATTTTGGACTGCAGCATGCTCTTCCTGCAAGATAAGCACCAACAAGTGTACCACCGGCAATGAGTCCCATGCTTGTTTTAGAAACAGGTTCTAGAGATTTAAAAAATTCATTGGCCTTTTCCATTACCTGAGGCATTTGCGTATTGAGAAACCCTGCAGTTTCATTCTTATAATGAGTGAACGTTTCTCCAACATTAGGCGCATATTCATTCTTACAGTGAGTGAACGTTTCTCCAACATTAGGCGCATATTCATTCTTACAGTGAGTGAACATTTCTCCAGCATTTTTGCTGAAATCAAATAGTATTTGACTAATTGTGGTTTGCATATATTACCCTTTTGTTTGTCAAGGAATTAATAATATTATTATTCTAACAAATTTACATATTTAAATGAAATCATAAAAAAAACCTTGATAAAATTGCATTTTTTTGAGAAAATTTCGTAGTAAAAGGTTTTTTTAAGATGAAAAATTACTTTATTCCTTCCGTTCTTGTAGGAAAAATTCTATTTGCCCAAGCAATACCCAACGGAGACTGGTCTGGCATATTGGATGTTGGAGGAATACAGCTCACACTTGTGCTCCACGTCGATCAGGATGAACAGGGAAAACTTCGTGCGAGTTTGGATTCTATAGAACAAGGGATAAAAGGGATTCAAGTCGACACAATTCAAATCGAAGATAAAACTATAAAATTTTCCATTGAAAAGCTCAAAGCTTCTTATGAAGGGATATACAATGGAAATGAAATTTCGGGAAAATTTACCCAAGGAGGAATGAAAGCGTCTCTCATTTTTACGCGAGATGAAACAGCGAATGGAAAAGAATCGCAAAGACTACAACACCCCCAGCCGCCTTTCCCCTACCACACTGAGGAGGTTTCTTTTAAAAATTCTGCTGCAGATGTGACCCTTTCTGGCACCCTCACTCTTCCAAAAGGCAAAGGCCCATTTCCAGTAACTCTTCTCATTGCAGGCTCAGGACCATGTGATCGCGATCAATCCGGTTTTGGCCATAAGCCTTTCCTAGTCCTTTCCGACCACTTAGTTCGATGCGGAATCGCCACCTTACGCTTTGACAAACGGGGTGTAGAAAAATCCACTGGGAACTATGAAACAGCAACCAGTGGAGATTTTGCCAATGATGTTCTTGCTGGGGTAGAATATTTAAAGACCCGCAAAGAGATACAACAGATTGGATTGATCGGTCATAGTTTAGGAGGAGGGATTGCTCCCCTGGTTGCAACCAATTCGAAAGACATCTCCTTTCTTGTCCTAATGGCCGGACCTGCAGTAAGCGGAGAAGAAATCCTTTATGAGCAAGGAGTTCTTCTTCAGCGTAATCTTAGAATCAGTGAAGAGCGGATCAAACAGGATCGTAAACTCCGTGAAAAGGTATTTGCGATTGTCAAACAGGAAACAGATTACAAAAAAGTCGAGCGAAAAATCCGCACAGAAATGGAAAAACACTTTGCCGCTGTGCCTCCAGATGCAAATGCATCGGGATCTGAAGGGATTGCTGTGATCCATCCGGATCATATAGAAGAGATGCTAAAACGAATCACCACCCCTTGGTTTCGGTATTTTCTCACCTATGATCCAGGAAAATATTTGAAGCTAATAAAGGCCCCAATTCTCGCCTTAGGTGCAGAAAAAGACTTGCAAATACCTCCTCAGCAGAATTTGCCCGTGATTGCAAAAATACTCAAAGAAGCAAAGCATAGTGACTATACTATTTTGGAATTTCCAAGACTCAATCATCTTTTCCAAACTTGCAAAACGGGTGCCATCTCCGAATATACAACGATTGAGGAAACGATCTCACCCATTGCTCTCAATGCCATTTCCGATTGGATTTTGAAAAAAACAGAAGAGTCATAGTAGCAAAAACTAGCAATCAATCTAAAAAATTTTCATAAGTACTTGCAAGTCGATAACATCGGTTTTTATTGGATGGATTGACGATTTCCAAAAAACCTTCTTCAACCCAAGTTTTGCAAAGCTTTGCACTAGTTCTTGGTTTGAAACCAAATAATTCTCCAATTTGGCGAGATGTGATTATTTCAAATTTTCTAAGCAATTCTAAAGCTCTCCGTTTCTTCGGATCTAATTGTCGCAATCGTTTTGATTGATCATTTTCATCTTCAACAAACAGCATTTGATCGACTACTCGTTCAAAAGATGTTGCCATTCCCTTTAAGAAATATTCAAGCCAAGAAGTGATATCAGCTTCAGCCCTGCCCATATAATAATTATGAGATGGACCAATGCTGATTGCTGAATAATAATCTTCTAGTTCCCTAGCATAATACTCTTCAAGTGAGTAAATCCCTTTGAGATCATAAGCACTTAAATACATAAGTAAAGTAGTAAGCAATCGAGCAGTTCTCCCATTCCCATCATAATAAGGGTGAATCGTTGCAAATTGATAATGAGCAATTCCTGCCAAGATAGGCCCAGGAAGATTTCGATTTTCAGAAATCCATTGAATGAATCCCTGCATGAGTTGAGGGACATCTTTTGCTTCTGGGGGCAAATAAACAATAGTCCCCGTTCTGCTATCTTTTATCACATTTTGTTCATCACGATAAGGAGTAGCCTTCACTTTAGATCGACCATTTGCCATCACAAGTCCATGAATCGTTTTGATAAGAGCTTCTGTAATGAAAACTCTTTCCTCTGCCCATTTTTCGACTTGTTTTAAAGCTGTGAAGTATCCCTTGACTTCATGTTCATCTCTCTCCCTACCCGGAAAATGTCCTTCATGTTTAATCACCTGTTTGACTTGATTAGGCTCCAAGCGATTGCCTTCAATCATTGTAGAATAATGCGTTGTGAGGAGGCGAGCTGTTTCCCTTAAGGTGGCGAGAACCTTAGGAGTCAATGGCAAATGGAGAACTTTCTCCTTCGCAGCCTCAATACGGAGCAAGTACTGAGTCATTTTGGTGGTGATCGTATATTTGGGGATAAATTTTATCGGCATAATATCGGCACTTTATCTGCATTTCATTATGCCGATAAAATGCCGATAAGTCAAGATGGATAGCAAGCTATTGAAAATGAATGATTTATCATGGATGCATTAAAGTTCGACTTTCTGACTAAAAAACGATATGTCGTAACATAGTCTTGACTAAAAAACGATATGTCGTATTATGGTCAATATGAAGAGGCTCTATGAAAACTTGATTCTCAAGCATCTTTCCGAATTGCGTCAAATGGCTTTTTTGATGGGGCCAAGGCAAGTGGGAAAAACGACATTGAGTCTAGACGTCGCAAAAAATTGGCCGCAGCATTTTTATTTCAATTGGGATAATCCAGCTGAAAGACTCCTTTTCATTGAAGGCCCTGCTGCAATAGCTTCCCAAGTCAATCTTGACGAGCTTATTCAAGAGATCCCCATTTTAATTTTTGATGAAATTCATAAGTTTGGAAAATGGAAAACTTTTCTGAAAGGTTTTTTTGATAAATATGAGAAAAAAACAAAGATAATCGTCACAGGAAGCGCTCGCCTGAATGTTTATAAGAAAGGTGGAGATAGTCTAATGGGACGTTATTTTTATTACAGGATCCATCCCCTCTCTGTAGCAGAAATTACGAGCCCATACATGATAGAAAATGAAATTCGAAGCGATCCGAAACCCATTTCTGATGAAGACTGGGAGGCCCTTCTACAGTTTGGAGGATTTCCTGAGCCATTTATCCAACGATCAAAAAGTTTTTCGAGACGCCTTCAAACAATGCGTAAGGATCAACTTTTCTACGAAGATATTCGAGATGGAACTCGTATTCAAGAAATAGCTCATATGGAACTTCTTGCAGAACTTCTACGAAAACAAGCTGCAAAATCATTAGATTATCAATCTTTAGCAAAGAAAGTTCGGGTTTCTATCGATACGATAAGGCGGTGGTTAGAAGTACTTAAATCTTTTTATTTTTGTTTTTCTATCCAACCATGGTCCAAAAATATTACCCGTTCTCTTCTAAAGGAACCTAAACTTTATTTGTGGGATTGGTCTTTAATCGAAGAAGAAGGACAGCGCAATGAAAATTTAGTTGCCAGCCATCTCTTGAAAGCCGTGCATTTTTGGACAGATTGTGGTTTAGGAGACTATGGCCTTTACTATTTGAGAACAAAAGAACAGCGTGAAGTAGATTTTGTTGTTACAAAAAATGAAAAGCCTTGGTTTTTAGTGGAAGTCAAAACGAACAAAAACAGCATTTCAAAAGATCTATATCGCTTTCAAAATGAAACGAAAGCCCAACATGCTTTTCAAGTAACCCTTGATCTTCCTTATGTCGATAGGAATTGTTTTGAAGAAAAAACTCCCATCATCGTTCCAGCAAGGACTTTTTTATCACAACTAGTATAAATTTTTATAAGACGATAGCGGTAGTCGGACTTTGGGCCGGTTCGTGGCACATAGGCCACTTCACTTCGAGTCCGAACGCAGGCCAAATTATTGATGCTTTATTGTTTAAAGAAAAAAATATCGGAGTAGAGATATGATATGGACTTTTTTCTATGGATCATGGATTGATCTCAAAATATTGAAAGAAAAAGATTTTTTTCCTGAACAACATGAAATAGCAAGACTTTATGGTTTCGGTATTTACATCCAACCCATAGCTAATTTGATTCCCAGTGATTCCCAAGTGGTTTATGGAATTTTGCTAGCTACAACTAGGGAGAAGCATCAGAAAATTTTTACAGCCCTAACCCGGGGCACAATGGGGAGTATTTATCTGCCAGAGGCTGTATTAGTGGAAACTCTAGAGGGTAAATTGAAACCCGCTCTTTGCTATATCGCTTCCCGTGCAGAGCTAAAGCCCGCAAATCCAGATTATCTTAATCCTTTTGTCCAATCAGCAAAAGAATGGAAATTTCCTCAATGGTACATCAAGCATTTAGAAAGTTTTCGCTGATGAATTAGCCTTCAAAAACATAAACTACGGAATGATTTTATTCTCTTTAAATGTACGAAATTTATCGAGAAACATTTCTTCTGTATCGACAAATTTATCAAAACCAAGTTTACGAAGATGGTTAAGATTAGAAATGACATCATAATCTGAATTGAAAAGGAAATCTCCGAAGCTCCAGGCAACGACTTTATTAAGAGGAATGTTTTGTAATTGATATTTTTCAATCATCGAATTCCATACGTTTTCATGAAGTGGCATTTGGTTTGAAAGCTTTATTTGTTGACGCAGACCGACTTCTATATGGAAAAATTTCGCAACTTTGGGCCAGATATTCTCCCAACGAAAATAATCCCCATTCGCGATATTGATAATTTCTGATTTACAATTCTCACTTTGCGATGCCCAAACAATTGTCTGTGCTAGTAGGTCAGAATCGGTCACCTGCACTAAGGCTTCATAAGCACCTCGGCTGCCTGGAAATTTCAAAGGTAGCCCAAGTTCCTTTGATATAGAGGCATAGACAGCAACCAGCAAAGCAATGTTCATCGGAAATCCAGCCGTTGTGCCACAAACTGCATCGGGCCTAAGTATCGTCCAGGTCCATTGCTTGCCAATCTGAGCTTCTTTTAACAAATCTTCTTGGGTAAAATAGAAATATTTATCTAAGGGGCGAGGATCTGTTTCAACTGCCGGGGTCTTGAAAGGACCTAAATGAGCACCATAGGCTTTTAGTCCTTGAATAAGTAAGACTCTTTTGAGTTTCGGAAGAGATGGAATCAAAGTAGATATGACATTTGAAAACATCAAGTGATTGATTTCAGTCTCTTCTTGATAACTTTGTTTTGACACAAATGCCGCATATACAACGACTGTAATATCTTTCAAATATTGTATAATTTGACTGATGGAATCATTACTTGTTATGTCGGCAGAAATATATTCTACATACTTGCTATCTGATGCTTTAGCTTTTCTAGAGAGACCGATCATAGGAAATCTTTGTTTGGAGCAATGTTTGACGACAGCATTCCCAATGACTCCAGTAGTTCCTATGACCAATATTTTATCCATTTTGACCCTAAGGTTTATTTTTCTTTTGCCTAAGTAATATTTAATTGTTCACATATATCAGCTTAGGTCAATATTAAAGGGTATCGTGAACCAGGGAAAATACATAAAAATCTATTCTTGAGAGATATTGCCCTCCTGACAGAAAGTAGATGCCTTTAATTCATTGGAAGTATCACGTGATAACACAGGATTTAATCAGTCTATTTGGGGATAAACCCGACCCTCGAGCGGTCCTAAAAAGCTCTATAGCTTAAACGATATCCTTGCTATTGCTATCCTAGCGGTTATTTGCGCGGCAGATACTTGGGTTAAACTCCAAAATTTTGGCATAGCTCTCCACGAATGGTAAACCAAATTTTTGGAGCTGGGATATTGAAATGATCGACGCTTCCTACTATTTCAAAAACAATCACAAAAAATAATCCCATTTTCTGAGTAAATCTGAATACCTATTGCCAAAGAAAAAAAATCTGGTTAGATTGTAAAGAAATTATTTTAATAGTGAGGGGTATGTAAAATGCTAGGAAATCAATTGGCTACAGTCTTCAGTAGAACTGAATTAACAGATGGTACTTTTTCTTGTCCGGGTGCTCAGGGAGTTGTTTTAGACGAACACGTTATTCTTGAAGATTTAAAATTCTTAAGCAAAAGAGTTAAAGAGAATCTTTTGAGTCGGTTTTTAGAGACCCGATGCGATCAGTTTCTTGTCCTTTTCCGTGATTGGAGTATAGGGCTATTTAAACCTGACGATGTCGTGGTTATCTCTGTAGATGATTGGAAGGTGTTTTAGTTATGCCAAGACGATATGCGCCCAATGGAACAGGAGCTAAAACAGGTCAGGGAAGGCCTAGGATCAAGAAACAAGCAGGACGCCCAACTAAGCACGATCCACGCTTTGATGAGATAGCTGGCAATTTTGCTCGAATGGGTATTGCGACTATGAAATTGCTGAGAAATTAGACATTTCTATTCCTACTTTCTATGAATGGGTTCGGGTTTTCCCTGAATTTCTTAAGTCAATAAAGGATGGCAGGGCGCAGTCAATGACAGGAATGGCCTATAAGGCCGTATTAAAGGCTCTAGAAGGCGGTAAAAAGAAAAAGTCGTTGTTAGGGTAAAGAATGCAGAATGTGTCGAAATGGTTCTATGGGCAGGGTTTAAAAAACACCCTTGAGCACTTGGATGAATTCCTCCAGGGTTCATCACTATCGCAATATTGGCTAGGTTACGATAAAGACAACCCTATTGCCTTTTTCATTACCTCCTTCATCCGCAAACCTGATGACGATTTAACTCGATGGTGTATTGAAGAGGGTGATGCGATTACCCTCGACATGTTGATTGGTAACACCGATTATCTAGGGAAAGGACTTTCCCATATCTTGATTCAAGAGTTTCTTGCTAGTCAATTTCCTCTAGTGGCAGAGGTGCTTATCGATCCTGAAGCGACAAATTTGCGTGCTATTCACATATACCAAAAGGTTGGTTTTACGATCTTAGGAGAATTTATCCCGTCGCATAGTCCTAATCCGCATTATATGATGCGATTAAACATGAGAGAATTGATGACTAGTTTAAAATTAATGCATAAGGAGGAACAACAATGAAAAAAGGCCCCAGTGAGTTGGACAACCCTAAAAAAAATGCGTTAGCTGAAGCCTCTGTGGCCTCTTCTAATAATATCATTCCTCAAGGGTACCGGGTATTGCTCGAAGACCTTAAGGCCCGCATTCGTTCTTCGCAGATCAAGGCTGCTGTAAAGGTCAATGAAGAACTCATAAAACTTTATTGGGAAATTGATCGTGAAATTGCCGAACGGCAAGAAAAAGAAGCTTGGGGCACCCAAGTTATCGAACGACTAGCTAAAGACCTGCAGACCTCTTTTCCAGGAGTTGGAGGCTTTTCTAGGGCTAATGTATTCAAAATGAGAGCCTTTTATCTAGCTTATATAAAAGTCTCACAAGCTATGAGACAAATTGAAGCACTTCCCATTTTTCGAATCCCATGGGGACATAATGTTATTTTACTTACAAAGTTGAAAAAGGACGCTCACCGCCTATGGTATGCAGAGCAAGCCATAATCAACGGATGAGTAATCCGCTGTATGTATGTGTAAAAAATACTCCTAAACGTTCTCAAAAAGCATATTTCCTTTCAGTGAATATTGGTATGTCAGAGTATTTGTCATGATTAAAGAAAAGAGTTTGCGGTTTTTACCAAATCCATATGGTGTTGTGGAAAAAATCGAACCTCTGATTTTTTCCACAACACCGCCTTTTTCAGTATTGATCACAGATGAGATATTAGGTCTTCATTGCATGATTTGGCTACATTATTAATAGCTTATATTTTAGAACTACCCCTTTTCAAGACGTTCCACTAATTCTCTTAATTTTGATTCTGGAAGTTCAAATTCAGGACCTTCTTCTAAAACAAATAGATCAACCATTATTTCTTCTAGCTCCCTGTCGACTCTACCACAATATTGCAAATACATCTGATGAGCCCAATTTCCAATGCGCTTTGGTTCATACCCACGGTCCAGCTGCGCTTTTAGATCTTTTGCGAACTCCTTTTTTGAATAAATCATGGGGACACCTCTTGTAAAATTAAAGGATAGTGCTGACCATTAAGACTTTGACCATGAATTTCCTTGCAAATGTTTGCTATCACTTCCGAAAGCGGGACTTATTGACCTTCTTTTAAATCTGATATTCTAATTTCTTTAGGATTCATGAGCAGTTTTAGATAATTACAGATTGACTAGTCATTTCAGAAAAATGATTAGGTATCAAATTCAGCACACATTTTTGTTTTCTGAATTTTCCATTCAATCCAATGACCAGTTCTTTTACCAAATCCATATAAACAAATAGTTTCATTATTGAATTTCACTTCGCAAAGATCCTTTAAAGGCTCAATATCAAACACGTTTATAAGTAACCATTGTTCTGTATCCGGATCAAACCTACTTACTAAAAAATTTTCCCAGTCATTAAAATATAAAATTCCTCTGCCAAGTTGAGAGCCTCCATCTACATCTAGCCAAGCACCTTCGATATAAATTTTTAATTTTTTGTCTTTCGGGAAAAATTCAATTTTTTCAACATCGAAATCAGGGAAAGAAAGATTTTTCATCACTTTTTCATCTAAAATTTTCATCGCTCACCTCTATATGGAATATGTGCATCAATAGAACGTCTATCAACAATCTCTAAATATTTATTTAGCGGATTACCCATTCTGTCATATACATGTAGATGATCATAAGGAGTTACTTTATCCGGTGGGTGAATCTTTATTCTGATATTACCAAATCGATCCTGAAAATTTAAAAATCTTCTATCAGGGCTTTTCCCCTTAAGCCTTAATCCAATAGACTCTAGATCTGAAATAATCTGAGTTTTTCTTATCGATTCAGTATTTGACAGATAAGTTTTTATTTTTGTTCGAGTTAAAATGTTTTTGGTAATAGTTCTTTCAGCTCTTACTATTTGAACAGGCATTCTAGCTAATCTACTGAAACCAATGACTCCTTTTACAACTCCATAACCTCCTGCAACTAAAGAGCCAACTTCTAAGCCTATTGTGGTTTTAGATCGAAGAGAGTGATACAAACTATCAGACTGATCAATAGAAAGCATGTCCATCATCCAACTTTCAACTATAGCCATTTGGTTTGACTGGGACAATTCAACAGCTTCTAGCATTTGCATACGTTCATCGAAGCTCATTTCTAAGTCACCAAAGCCCATATGAACTGCGGCTGTTTGAAGGTCATGAAGCGAGCCAACAACAAAATCAACAACCCCATGGCTAATCCCACTAAGGGAGCTTTTTATCGTACTTCCTACTCTTCCGAAGTAAACCCTGCCATCTTTTCCACATATACAAATGCAGTCTTCTGGTGCATTATGCCATCCAGGGTGATCATGCTGGGTGCAATTACAGTCTTCGTCGATTGTCGTCGAGTTTAAACCAAAAAAATCGACATATTTGATCGGATTATTTTGGGCATAAGCATAGAGATTGGGCCCATCTATTGAACCTAAAGGATCGGGAGTGATCCATCTTCCCACTTGAGGATCATAATAACGACAGCCAAAATAGATAAGATCTACTTCTTTATCTATTCGTTTTCCACGGTATCGCCAAGGATTTCCTACTGAAGAATCAGAAATTCCTCTTCCTCTAGAATCGATAATTTCTTCTTCGCCATAGACTGAAAAGCGGTAGCTTTCTACTACTTTATTTTCTTGGGGATCGAGTAAGCAAGTGATATTTCCCTGCAAATCATAAAGGGGAACATAGGTTTCTTTTTGAATTTCAATAGCAATGCTAGGTGCTTCGGGATTATTGGGATCACTCGGTATTTTTAGATCTACGATCTCCCCATTTTCATTCATAGATCCAATTTCTGTGTTTCCCAAATAAAAATATCGTAATATTTTGGCATTTTTCCCTTTGCTCTCAGTTCTTTTCATCAAACGCTTGCCATTTGGAGCATAAGTAAAATGTACAACATCTTTATTGGGAAGTTCGACATTGATAATTTGGTTTAGAGGGTTACTTTTATAGGTCCATATTTTACTGCCAACTCTTTTAGAAGATAGATTTCCACATTCATCAAAAGAATAGGAAAATCCTTCTGCTCTAGTGATTTGATTTGCTGGATTTATTTGATAAGATGAGCTGTTATGCTCTATGCGATTATCTATTGAATCATAAGAGTAAGTATTTTCAATTTCTCCTTTTTCAGCGATCAATTGGCCAAGAGTATTGAAATCATACTCTGATAAATATTTCTCACTATCAAAGAGTGTTTCTCTTTTTTTGACATTGCTCTGAGAATCGTATTCAAGTATCTCATCTTTGAAAATATCCGTTTGAATTTCTATTCTTCTTCCCGCATTATCCCAAAACTGTCTTTTTCTCCCTAGGCGTCCAGGTAAAACTTCCTCGAGGATATTGCCCATTTGATCGCGTGAAGTAACCCGGTATTGATAAAGCTCTTTTTTATCTTTATCGAACCTTTTGGCTCCTTTTACAAAGGGACCCTCATATTCATATTCGATATAAGATCCATCTGGTAGGAAGAGGCTTTGAATTTTTCCTTCACCATCGAAGGTCCAGCGAACCTGGTAAAAACCAAATTCGTCTTTGATGGTTTCAGAAATCGGTCGAGCGTAGTTATTCTTTCCTTCGATAATCTTGAAAGAATCGTCAAAATCAATGGCAACTAAGCCCAACATATGAGTAAATTGATATTTATTCTCTTTGTTGCCATCTGTAAGGATTATAGTTTCCACTTCTCCAGAATCATTATATTGATATTTGACAATTGAATCAGAACCCTGAGTTGTTTTTTCGAGAAGATCTCCATAATTATTGTACTTAAATTTGTGGGCAATTTCATTTCCATAAGATATTGTTTCAATTTGATTTCCTAGGTTGAAGGTTTTTTCAATTCTATAAGAATTTATGTTTTCTAAAACTTCATTACCTAGATAATCATAGGACTTGTCAGACTCTGATAAAACTTTCCCTTCTTTGTCCCTCTTAGTGATCTTTAGTAGATTATCATTCGTATCATAGAGCTTCTCGGTCACATTTCCCTGCTGGTCAATAATGGAGTGCTTTTCCACTTTCTGCCCACATTCATCATAGGAATTTTCATAAAATAGAGTTGTTATTTCATGGACTGCATTTTCTATTTTTGATAGTCGACCAAATCCATCATATTCGTATCGAACAAGAATGGTTTCTCTGTTTTGAGGATAGCCTATGATATGTGAGAGATGACCATATTGATCATAGATATATTTCTTTTTAAACAGAACTTTTCTATTTTCATCTTCAATTCTTTCTTCAATGATTCTATCTAAAAGATCATGTTCTCTGACTTCTAAGGTGAAAGTATTTGAAGATTTCCATTTTTTGATCCCATATATTCTGCCAAGAGCGTCATAAGTATAATCTACTTTTTGATCGCCTTTTTCTTGTGATACTAGCCTTCCATATCCATCATAGGAATAGGTGATTTCTTCCCCATAGTCATTTGTTTCGTATATTTTATTGAAGGAATTGTATTTATAGATCCTTTTTTTGAATGGAGTTTTCGATTCCCTTCGTAGGTGCTCATGCTTGCTTATTCGCCCAAAAAAATCATAGGAGAACTGTTGGCTGAATCCATCCCTGCTAAGGTACTTATGTAGGTTTCCTCCACTATCATACTCAAATACCTCCTTTGAACCATCCGAATGAACGATTTCTGTAGGCATTCCTTTCACATTATATGATTTGGAAACTGTCCTTCCCTTAGGGTCAATAATGGAAACTGGATTATCAAAAATGTCATAGCTAAAGCTATATTTGGGTTTTATTAGAGAAATTTCACCATCTTTTACTTCTGGATAGGTGATTTCTGTGGGGCGGCCAAGACAGTCACGAATATAATGTATCTCTCTGCCAAATCGATCGATTTCTGCTATGACGTTCCCTGAAGTATCGTAATAGCTTTGCGTTTCATAAGAATGCCCTTCTCTGCTTTTTGTAATGGTACTATTGAGATGATCTTGTAAATCATAAGTGTAGACAATAGAAATGCCTGTATCAGATTGCTCTTCAGAGACGAGATTGTAATTTTCGTCATAAACATAGCGTGTTTCATTTCCAATCGGGTCTGTTTCAGAGATTAGCAGCCCATCGGAATAATTTTTTCTGAGTTTGTACTGATGTTCTTCATTGGCATCAAAAACATTCTGGGACACAATATTTCCAAAAGAATCGAAATGATTAACAGTCTTTTTAAAAAGAGTTTCTTTTTTGCTTTTTGATTTTCTGAACGCCTCTATGGGGTCTTTTTCTAATTCGAAATACCTTTCCTCAACAATTTCTGGTGCGCCCAAGTTGGGAAGGTCTTGCTTAGGAGAGATTTTTGTAATACGACCTTCTGTAGCAACAGGAATGAATTCCCCATGCAAATAGCCTTTGACCCCTCCATCATCAATGGTAACTTTTACTAGAGAGGCATCATCATTGTATTCATAAATATGTCTTTTAAGGGTGCCACTATCTCCATCTTCAGTATCTGGAGCTCCTTTTGTGACAATGAATTTTTTAAGAAGAAGATTCGTTCCTTTTTTATACCAGTATTTGACCCCTGATCCAGCTGTGTCAGTCTGGAAATACCCCTCAGTATTTTTCCCAGAGAAATAAGAGTAATTCTTTATGTGGCCTCTTTGATTCGTAGCATGTCCATCCTCGATGTTTAGAGGTATGTGGCCCCTCCCAATGATATCGCCATACTCTCTTTCTTCTACAATATTGCCTTTGTTGTCATAGACAAAATGTTTGTAATGATAAATATCTCCATTTGAAGCTTCTAAATATGTGGATATGAGATTTCCAGAGTCTGCTCCAATACCCCAATCTTTTTTGTAGACCCGATATAAGGAACCTTCAAGGTATTCCTCAATGTGTGAAAGTCGAAAATCTTCATCAAAGCGATATATTGATTTTCGGTCCCCAGGACCTTCAACTTGTGTAAAAAGGTCTCCATAGGAAAATAGCAAGTAGGAAGCCTCACTCTCATTTACTGGAATAGTGACGGATCGAACCTTGTAATAGCTTGATGTATCGGGATTATATTCAATCTGAACCGTGCGTCCTTTAGGTAAGGCTTTTTTAATGAGTAGCGCGCGGTTATCTATGATCTTGTACTGATATTGTACAGGAGGCTTGCAGGATCGATAAACATGGGTTAAAATACGAGCTCCTGAAGGAGCCTGGTCAAAATGGTAATCTGCTACTTTTCCATCGCTAGTCTCGACATGTACTCCATCTCTATATTGGATTCGAATCCAGGCTAAAACTTTTTCTTCTGATGCATTGGTCTCTTTTACATAAGTGAGGTGTCCCTCTTTATCAAACTCATAAAATATCTTATTCCCACTAGGAAGGATTTCATGGGTGAGTAAATAGATGTTCAGAGAGGAATTTTTTTGGTAAAAACGCTTGCCCTTTGTGCAGAGATGAAGCTCCAAGCTATCAGTAGCAGGATCAAAATACAGCTCGTTATTTTTGTGATTTGTCCAAGATGAAATGGATCCTTTTGTAGTATTACAAATTCCAGCACATTCTTCTTCCGGATCAATTTTGAATAGAACTTTCTCCGAAGTATTATTGCTACTGTGCCAGCCCACATATGTGAGAATGCTTCCTTCTGGATTTCCGACATATACAAATGTACGCTCAAATTTTTTCTCTCCAGCTATATAGCTTTTTCCTTTTGGATCCTTTTGCAAGGAAAGGAAACAGTGAGGATTGAATCTCCAGCCCCCAAATTGAGCGATTTCAAAGGTATCTCTACTACTGTAAAATCTAGATAGAATAAGAGAATCAGGAGCGGGGACAGTAAGGTCAATCTCTACTTCAGTATAATCCCCATGGATTGTACTGACGTTCTCAATTATGCTTGCAGGGTCGCCTTCTCTCGATCCTAATAAATTGAGATCACTAGCGCTAGCATTTTGAAAAATGAAAAAACTTAGAATTAGGCCAGTTAAAAATCGCATTCGGTAGCTCCTTTAGTCATAGAAGACTCTATTACGAGAATTTTGAGCACCCATCTTAGCGGAAACTCTTTTTCTGGAAGAAGAAAAAACTCAAAAATTCAAACGGCCTAAGTATGAAACGAAAGAATATTTCGACAATGATTAAATTTTGAGGTGAAATCCTGACAAAATTCTGACATACTTCATATTTAACAAAATTTTGGACAGGAAATTAGGGAGGTAAAGGGGTTAGCTTATAGGGGGAAAAAGTGATAGCGGTAGTCGGATTCGAACCAACGACCTTCGGATTATGATTCCGCTGCTCTAACCAACTGAGCTATACCGCCAAAAAAAATGGACCTAGATGTGGTTTCAGGTCCATATATACACATCGTGATTAAAGAATTGGGAATTTGACAAGGAGCTTCTCAAATTTTTTGGATGCGACGAGCTACAGTGTTCATAGACACGAAGCGAGGAGAGGACGAAAAATTTGAAGGATAGCCGACGCAATCAAAAACCAATTCTTCAATCATAATGTGTATAATTAGCGGGAAGAGGATTCGAACCTCTGACCTTTGGGTTATGAGCCCAACGAGCTAACCACTGCTCCATCCCGCGATAAATTAAAGAGTAAGTGTAGATGAGGATACCTTTTAACTCAAGAGGTAAGGTTGCAGAGCTTCCCAAGTGGATTCTGCAGGCTTTGATCCATGCAAAGCAAGAACAGAGGCATTTTGAGCCAATTCAGGTGCTTTTTGGATTGCCTTTGGAAGGTCCTCAATGGAAGTTTGTAGGCCTGCTTGGGCATCGAGTATGAGCTGAACGAGTTCTTTTTGTGTTTCCATATGGGGCCCGAAAACAACGGGAATGCCAGCTTGGATCGGCTCGAAGATATTGTGTCCCCCAATTCCTGGAATAAAGCTGCCGCCAACAATGGCTAGATCACTGAGCTGATAGCAAATATTGAGAATTCCCATTTGATCGACTAGACGGACATGGGGATAGACATTTTTTTCTAGGAATTTTTTCACTGCAGCAAAGCGCTCGGGATGACGCGGCACAAGAAGGATTTTGGCATCTTTGATGTGATGGAGAAGAAGTTCCTCTTCCCCTTCATGGGTCGAACCAATGGTAATGATTCGATCAGAGGGATCGAGATTGAAATGAGTCAACCATTTCTGTTTTTCAACACCTGAAATTTTCTTGGTCGGAATTGAGAGTTTGAGATTGCCGGTAATGGTGATTTTTTCAGGAGGAACATAAAGGGACTGAAAGCGCGTTGCATATTCAGTGTTTTGGATGCACAAGCAATCGATTTTGCCAAAAAGGCGTTTTGAGAAACGTGGAATCTTAGCAAAGCGAGTCGCAGAACGAGAAGAGATTTTTCCATTGAGAAGAACGACTTTGCCCCCTCGATATTTGACTTCATTGATGAGGTTCAACCAAAAGTCTCCTTCAGAAAGGAGCAAAAGATCTGGTTTGAGGCGAAGGACGAGTTTTCGCATGACCCAAGAAAAATCAAGTGGAAGAAAGAAATAACCATCAGCATCGGATAAACTTCGTTTGGCCTCGAGGTGTCCGGTTTTTGTGGTGGAGGAGAAAAAAAATGCCCCATTTGGATATTTTTGGCGAAGCCGCTCATAAATAGGGATCATGGCTTTTGTCTCCCCTACTGAGACCATATGGATCCAAATGGTGGGAATTTTATTTGCCTTAGGAGGTAGGCGAAAACCAAGTCTTTGTAGACGGCTTCCCCAATACTTTTTTTGGAAGAGCCATTTAGGGATTTGGCAAATGGCTCCAATGAGAAGGATAAGATTGTAAAACATTTATGTTTTGACCACGATGTTGAGCAGCTTGTTAGGTATAAAAATCACTTTTTTGATTTCTCCTTCGAGGTATTTGGCGATTTTGGGCTCGGCTTTGGCAAGAGAAAGAAGATCCTCTTTGCTCTTATCCTTGGGTAATTCCCAGCTCCCTCGCAATTTGCCGTTGACCTGGATGACATAGGTTGTGTTTGTTTCAACGAGGTAGGTGGTATCTACTTTGGGAAAGGAAACATAGGTGAGGCTTTCGTCAGATCCAAGGTGCTGCCACGCTTCTTCGGCTATGTGTGGGGCAAAGGGATAGAGAGCTTGGACTGCCATTCGCAATACGCTTTTGGGATAGGCTGGAAGGGGGATAAAAGCATTTATGAATTCCATCATCTTGGCAATCGCAGTATTGAAATGGAGGCTCTCGATGTCTTTTTCAACGCCATGAATGAGGCGATGGCCTAATTTTAGTGCTTCTTCATTTTCTTCTTCGGTTACTTTATCGGAAAAGATCATTTCATAAAATCGGTTGAGGAAGCGGCGACAGCCATTGACGGCATCGCTATTCCAGAGCTTTTCTTTTTCAAATGGAGCCATGAACATCTCATAAAGTCGCAAAGAATCGGCGCCATAATCTTCAACGATTTCATCGGGAGTGACTCCATTGAATTTGGACTTCGACATTTTTTCGATTTGGCTCATCAATTTTTGCCCCGTTCCCATTTGGAAGTATTCTCCCTCTTTTTCTTCCACTTCTTCTTCGGGAAGATAGCCACCGCGAGGGAGTTTATAGGCTCTGGCAGTGACGAGTCCCTGATTGCGCAATGTTTGGAATGGCTCAAGGGTCGAGACGAGTTTGCAATCATAGAGGACTTTATGCCAGAAACGTGCATAAAGCAGGTGGAGGACAGCATGTTCCACTCCTCCAACATACATGTCGACGGGCATCCAATATTTTTCCTTCTCTATATCCCAGGCCTCTTTGTCATTTTGCGGATCGAGGAAACGCAAGTAATACCAGCAGGATCCAGCCCATTGGGGCATGGTGTTGACTTCTCTCTTTGCTTTTTTCCCTGTTTTGGGATCGGTGATGTTGACCCAGTCGGGCACACGAGCAAGGGGGCTTTCCCCTGCTTCTGTCGGCTTGAAATCGATTAGTTCAGGAGGACAGAGGGGCAATTCACTTTCATCTAAGATTCTTTTCGTTCCGTCTTCAAAATGGAGGATGGGAAAGGGTTCACCCCAATAGCGCTGGCGAGAAAAAAGCCAATCGCGCAGTTTATACGTGATGGTGCGCTCGCCATTTCCCGTTTTTTCAAGCCAATCAGACATTTTTTCTTTCGCGATTTCAAAGGTGTCGTTATTGAGATCGAGCTGCTCATTTTTACTATTGCAGATGACACCAGAAGCTATCCAATATTTTTTCCCTGCAAGAACATCAAGGCGCACTGCTTCTGGAGTGAGTTCTGGGGGGATTAAATCAGGATTCTTTTCTACATCGGGATCGACAACGGGTGCGATAGAAAGATCAAAAATATTTGCAAATTCGAAATCCCGCTCATCACTGCCTGGAACGCCCATGACAGCTCCTGTTCCATAGCCCATGAGAACATAATCAGCTACCCAAATGGGCACTTTTTGCTGATTGGCGGGATTGATCGCATAGGAGCCTGTCCATATCCCTGTTTTTCCCTTGGCGAGATCTGTTCGCTGTAAATCACTTTTACTTGCAGCTTTTTTCTTGTAATCGGCAACGAGAGCTTTTTGCTCCTGTGTCGTGACTTGATCAAGGAGGGGGTGTTCTGGAGAGAGGACAAGAAATGTTGTGCCAAAGAGGGTATCGTGACGGGTTGTAAAAACGGTGATTTTTTCCTCGCCTTTCTCTAAAGAGAAGTGCACTTTGGCTCCTTTACTTTTCCCTATCCAGTTTCTTTGGAGTCGTTTGAGGTAATCTGGCCAGTCTAGAAGGTCGAGATCTTCAAGGAGACGTTCGGCATAGGCGGTGATTTTGAGAATCCATTGCCGAAGAGGCCTTCGTTCCACGGGATAGCCTCCTTCTTTAGAGACCCCATCTTCTACCTCTTCATTGGCGAGAACAGTACCTAGAGTGGGGCAATAGTTGACGAGCATTTCCGCTTCATAGGCAAATCCCTTCTCATAGAGCTTGGTAAAGATCCATTGCGTCCATTTGTAGTACTTGGGATCGCTTGTAGCTATTTCACGGTTCCAGTCATAGCTAAGGCCCAGAGATTTTAGTTGGCGACGGTAGGTGGCAATGTTTTTCTGGGTAGTGACCTCAGGATGGGTGCCGGTTCGGATTGCATATTGTTCAGCAGGAAGGCCAAAACTATCCCAACCCATGGGGTGGAGGACATTGAAGCCTTTTTGCCTTTTATAACGTGCGAGAATGTCAGTGGCTGTATATCCCGTCACATGGCCCACATGAAGCCCCGCCCCAGAAGGATAGGGAAACATATCAAGAATGTAGTATTTCGGCTTCGAGTGGTCTATTTCACTCTTGAACGTCTGACGATCTTCCCAAATCTTTTGCCACTTTTGTTCAATCCTCCGATGATCATATTGAGTCATTTAATCTCCTGAGTAATTCGAATAAGTATAATGTATTCCATAGAAAAATTCTAGAGCTGCTTGTCAAATAATCCTTAAGAACATATAGTGGTAACCATGGCTGAGATTGCGACCTTCCGAAAAAACAAAATTGAATTAAAGGAATATGACTACTCTAAGGACATTCG
>SDBS01001304.1_pt1 | contig 25290 bp, 25 predicted proteins | sample 2277091 | NCBI WGS metagenome assembly SDBS01 (sample SAMN10404972, study PRJNA504765) | marine sediment metagenome | isolation source: marine sediment core GS10_PC15, 163 cmbsf | place: Arctic Ocean: Southern Knipovich Ridge | collected 2010
AAAAAGGCATTAATCACCGGCGGCGGAAGTGGTATTGGACGAGGAATTGCTCTAGCACTGGCTAGGGAGGGTGTAAATATAGCCATCGCTAGCCGTAATCCTTCTCAAGAAACAATTGAGGAGATTAAATCTTTAAAGGTAAAAACTTTGCGCTTGTGTGTTGATGTAAGCGATGAGAGCCAGGTAGTTAAGATGATGGAAGAAGCTATTGATAAGTTTGTTATGTGGGCTGGTGATTGCGGTTCCCAAATATGCCTTTGGTTTTGACAGCGCTTTAATGCATATTGTCCTTGCGCTTGTATTTTTCGCCCTATATCTTGGCTTCAGTTGGCTGCGTCCAAACCTAAGGGAAACCCTGAGCCTTGTGCGCAGTCAATTTTCCTCTCCGGTGGTGTGGCGGCAAACAAGGAACTGCAAGCACAACTAAAAGCTGTAAGTCGGGAGTTAAAAACCGATTTTTATACTGCTCCTGTTAAATACAACACCGACAACGGCGTGATGATTGCAGTTGCCGCCTATATTACGATAGAAAAAAGGGGGATGCTTGATATTACAGCGCAAGCAAATCTTGGTTTATGAAGGAATTGGTCTAAAAATTGAAGTCAAGGAACGCACAATTTTTAGCTACCAAACCTTTACCCGCCAACATTCTTCTCCGAAGAGAAGTTTGGGCGGGTGCTCATATTTGTAGCGGAATGCGCTTCGGTATAGAATAGATTTATGCATTCCGACAAATTTGGCATGGATAAACGTTTCAATCATAAAACACTGGAAAAAAAGATCTACGCCCGATGGGAAAAGTCGGGATATTTTACGCCCGAGACGTGTATCAAAGACGGTATCTGCGAAAAAGATGCGGAGGTTTTTTCAATTGTGCTCCCACCGCCGAACGTGACGGGTGAGCTCCATATGGGGCATGCGGCAATGCTCGTAATTGAAGACATTATGGTGCGTTTTAATCGGATGCGCGGGAAACGCACGCTCTGGGTGCCGGGAACTGACCATGCCGCAATTGCAACACAGTCAAAGGTGGAAGAGCTTCTATATAAAGAGGAAGGGAAGACCCGGCACGACATGGGACGTGAGAAGTTTCTTAAACGCGTTGAGGCGTACGCAAAGGAAAGCCACGATACAATTGTGAAGCAAATTAAGGCAATGGGCGCTTCTGTTGATTGGAGCCGTGAGGCGTTCACTTTAGACAAAACGCGAAGCTTGGCAGTGCGAACCGCATTCAAACAAATGTACGACGACGGGCTGATTTACCGCGGTAAACGACTGGTAAACTGGGACCCAAAAGGACGGACTACAGTTTCTGATGAAGAAGTGAAACGCATAGAACAGCAGGGAGTGTTGTATTACTTCAAGTATGCTAAGGATTTTCCAATCACAATCGCGACCACCCGTCCCGAAACAAAGCTGGGCGACACCGCCGTAGCAGTACATCCGGATGATAAACGGTACAAACAGTACATTGGCAAAGAGTTTGATATCAAATTTGTCGGGGTACCGCTTCATATTAAAGTTGTTGCCGACGAAGCGATTGACCCCGAGTTCGGCACCGGTGCCGTCGGCATCACGCCGGCGCACAGTTTTGCTGATTGGGACATTGCTCAGCGGCACAACCTGGCTATTAAGCAGGTAATAGATGAGCAGGCGCGGATTATGATTGACAGTCCGGAACTTAATAATAAAAAAATTAAAGAAGCGCGGGTTTATATCGTACAATGGCTGAAAGACAACGGCTTATTTGAAAAAGAGGAACAGATTACTCAAAATATCGCGAAAGCAGACCGGAGCGGCGGAGTTATTGAGCCGCTACCGAAACTGCAGTGGTTTGTGGACGTAAGCAAGGAGTTTGTCAAGAAAGGAAAAAAAGCAACGCTCAAAAATCTAATGCATAAGGTTGTAGAGAATGGTCAGATAGAAATTCTCCCGAGGCGGTTCACGAAAGTGTATTACCATTGGATAGATAATCTGCGGAACTGGTGTATCAGCAGACAGATATGGTATGGACACAGAATCCCTGTGTATTACTGCACACAATGGAAATCCGAAACAGAATGTAAAGAACCGATTGTCAGCATTAAGGAGATAACAAAGTGTCCGCACTGCGGCGGACCAGTTGAACAGGACCCCGACACGCTGGACACGTGGTTTTCGTCCGGACTTTGGACATTTTCAACGCTCGGTTGGCCTTTCGACTACGCCCAAGGCAAGCAGGACGAGTCCGAGAAAACCGGTGATTTGGCAACTTATCACCCGACGAGTGTTTTAGAGACCGGTTATGATATTCTGTTCTTCTGGGTAGCACGCATGATTTTAATGAGTACGTATCTTCTTGGTGAAATTCCATTTGAGAAGGTGTATTTACACGGGCTTATACGCGATGCGCAGGGGCGAAAAATGTCAAAGTCGCTCGGCAACGGCATTGACCCGCTTGATATGATTGAAAAATACGGAGCTGATGCAACACGCCTCTCTCTTATCATCGGAGCAGGCCCCGGCAATGATGTAAGTCTTTCTGAAGATAAGATTCGCGCTTATCGCAACTTCAGCACTAAAATTTGGAATGTTGCCAGATTCCTATTAATGAACAGACCCGACGCTGATTACAATCCCGCGCAAGCAGAGCAATTGCTGACTGTACTAGATAAAAAACATCTTGAGGATTTACAGGTAGTGAAAAAAATGGTGACCGGGCACTATGAGAAATTTGAATTCCACCTCGCCGGCGAAAAAGCATATGATTATTTCTGGAATACGTTTGCTAATCAGATTCTTGAAGAAACAAAACCCCGCCTACGCCAAGACTCCGGTGGGCAAGCCCGCCTTACCGGTGGGCAAGCCCGCCTTAAGAGCAATGATACGAACGATGCGCATACGGCATATTATCTGCTTGAAAAAATAGTTCAGGAGTGTTTAAAAATGCTTCATCCGTTTATGCCATTTGTCACTGAGGAAATTTATCAAAAACTTGAGCTTGGCGAGGGTTTGCTTATGATAGAAAGATGGTGATGGGTGCTCCAATTCTTACTTTCGCATTTGTACTGTTTGCTGCCATCGCCCCGGGCCTCGCGTGGCTTTTCTTTTTTTTAAAAGAAGATCTGCATCCCGAGCCGAAAAGACTGATATTCTACACCTTCGGGATGGGCGTGATAGCGAGCGTACCAATTGTTCTGGTACAGCTCGCGGGGCAAGCGCTTATACTCGGCACGGTGGCAAGTATTATCGTGGTTATTCTTTTTCTGGCATTTATTGAAGAGGTCTTCAAATTTATTGCCGCCTACTTGTCAGTTAACAAACACCCGGAGTTTGATGAACCTGTTGATGCAATGATTTATATGATTGTTGCCGCGCTTGGTCTTGCTACGGCAGAAAATCTTTTTGTTCTGGCCGATATCGTAAACACGCAGGGAGTAACGGCATTTGCCGAGATTGCCGATGTTGCCGTGCTCCGTTTTGTAGGCGCAACCTTTCTTCATGCGCTTACCTCGGGATTGGTAGGATACTACTGGGCACGGGGCAGATTACGCAAAACAGTTAAAAAATCGGTTGCTTTCGGTATTGCGGTCGCAACTCTGATTCATCTTGGTTTCAACGCACTAATCCTTTTGTTCCAGAATATAGATTTTTTGGTTTATCCCAGTTTGTTCTTAATCGGCGCAAGCTTTCTCCTCTTTAAAGATTTTGAGAAGCTTAAGGCGAAACAGTAAAGCAGTCTTTTATTTGCTGATATATTTGTTATAATAATTTCTATGATGAAAGAAAATAAAAAGGACAATATTTTTATTGAGCTTGCAAAGACGAAAGATGAGTCGGGCATGAAAAGTAAAACAAGCGTGGGAGACGCCGGTAACGTAATGGGCGAGAGCGAGGGACAGCTCACGGTTGATGTTTTTCAAGACGGCGATGACCTCGTGGTTGAATCAACGGTTGCCGGTGCGGAACCGGAAGATTTAGAGATTAATATTATGAATGACTCTGTTACTATTCGAGGCAAGCGTGAACGGCAAAAAACAATTGAGGAGGCGGATTACTTTTATCAGGAATGTTTCTGGGGGCGATTTTCTCGTTCGGTAATACTTCCCGAGGAAGTTGACCCTGAAAAATCAAAAGCAACTCTTGGTAAAAACGGCATCTTGACTATACGAATGCCAAAACTCAGAAAAAAGAAAGCAAAGAAAGTAACGGTTAAGACCGACTAACAGACGCTTTAATCAGCTTCAGTTTCTTCAGTTTTTTCAGTTTTTTCAGTTTTTTCAGCTGCTTCAGCAACGCCTCCTTTCTGTACCTCGTCAGGACTTGACTGAGAACGTACATCCATTTTCCATCCGGTGAGTTTTGCTGCGAGCCGAACATTCTGCCCCCCTTTACCAATAGCTAAACTGAGCTGATCTTCCGAAACAAGCACAACTGCTTCTCGGCGCGGTTTTACTTTCACTAATTTAACCTTTGCAGGAGACAGGGAATTTGCAACGTATTCTTCCGTGTTGTCGCTCCATTCAACCACATCAATCTTCTCGTTACCAAGCTCGTTAATGACCGCCATAATACGCGCGCCTCTTTGACCGACTACGGAGCCGACCGGATCAACTCCATCTTGATGCGAAACAACGGCAATTTTAGTCCTACTTCCCGGCTCTCGAGCGATTTTTTTAATCTCTACGGACCCTTCGGCTATTTCAGGAACTTCAAGCTCAAATAGTTTAAGAACAAAATTCGGATGGGCTCTGGAGAGCACAACGCCCGGTCGCTTTCGTTCTTCTTCCTGTACGGCGATAATATAGAATCGCATACGCTGTCCGGTTTGATAATGTTCGCCGGGAATACTCTCGTTTTGGAACATCACGCCAATTGCTCGTCCCAAATCAACATAGATGTGGTTACGTTCAAACCGCTGGACAACACCACTCACAATCTTACCTTCTTTATCAACAAATTCTTCTCTAATTGAAGTACGCTCCGCCTCCCGAATTGTTTGAAGTATCACCTGTTTCGCGGTCTGAGCGGCAATGCGGCCAAAGTCCTCGCGGGCCTCAAGTGGAAAGCTTAATTCATCACTTATCTCCACGTCTTTTTTAATTTTCTTCGCCTCTTCCAAAAAAATGTGGCGGTCTGAATTATATCGGATAAGCTTTTGTTCGTCTCCTGCCTCTTCCTCTTCGCTTCCATTTTCACTTTCGCTTTCTTCCGTTTCTACAACGTGCACCTCGTTCGGGTCCACAACAATTTTTACCTGGTGAAAAGTGACGTCGCCGCTTTTTGGATCAAGCTCGGCTTTAATAATCTCCGATTTGCCCCGATACTCTTTTTTATATGCGCTCGCGAGCGCTGTCTCAATTGCTTCAATTACCTGGTCGGCTGAAATACCTCTATCTTCTGCAATTTGCTGTATTGCAGACGAAAGTGTTTTAAGATCCATTTTCATATTATTTAATTATTTTAAATTATTAAACCGCTCTTTATCAGGGCGGCTACAGCAAATAATACACAATATAATTTGGAAAGTCAATCCCGCTCTCGCCTTTTAAGAATGCGAGATAAAAGGTAAAATAGAAATATGAAGAGACATCTTGATATTTGCATATTCGGGAATGTCCAGCTCGTGGGATTTCGATTTACTGCAAAAATGAAAGCAGACCGATTTAGTATTAGCGGCTTTGCCCGAAACAAATCGGACGGTTCAGTTTATATTGAAGCCGAGGGTCACAGCAAACATCTTGAAAGATTTGTGAAGTGGTGCGAGAAAGGTCCGATGTTTGCGCGAGTGAAACGGGTTGAGATAAAAGAGGGTGAACTCAAAAAATTCTCGGGCTTTAAAATAACGTTCTAAAAAATGTTTTCGTAGTGCCTTACTACGAAACTATTCTTTGTTTTTGTCAATGGTTCGGCTCCGCTCACCACAGGTGGTTCTACCCCGCTCACCACAAGCGCGAGCATATCAAGACGCCATCCTTTTCTGTCGTCTATTAACTCGTTATGCGCGCCGGCATAGAGCGATGCGGCTCGTTTGAATTTTTTGAGCTTCTCACGCGTCATCTGATCCTCCGGGCTGAGCTGTTCTTCAGATGACTTGCCTTGAGCACGCCGAAGGGTTTTAACCTCAATGAAAACCAGGGTTTTGTCCGGTGCTCGTGCCACAATATCAAGCTCGCCCCATTTTCTTCTTACATTCCGCTCAAGAATCTGAAACTTCTTATTCACAAGATATGCACACGCAGCATCTTCACCTTGTTTTCCAAGTTCTGATTTTTGAGTCATCTCTCAATTATACAAAATTAGCAGAAAAATTACCACAGATTGTTTACCGGTAAACAATTTCATTATAAAAACTACGAAATTTTGTAAAATCTTACCCGAATTGTTTACCGACAAACAATATTTTGCGACAGAAAGGTAAAAAATTGTAAAAACTTACTAAAACTTAACCAAATTGTTTGTCGGTAAACAATATTTTGCGACAGAAAGACAAAAAGTGTCGTAAAACATTGTTTATCAATATTTCGCTTGTTTGTCATTTTTTTGTCAACTCCGTTAAGCTACATAGCAACTTATACGAGGTTGACGAACATTGTCATAAGGACCGGCGCGTTTGGTGCTGACGGCAGATTTTTCGGGTCATGTTTTCACGCGGTGGTCTTCATCTTAATCGTGGAGGTCGCTATTGTTTCTACGATTCTCACAGTTCTTTCAATAATATATCGTTCGGGTTAAACATCACAATCTTGCATTGAAGCGCCACTCTGTAATCACCGGTGTTTTTCTTCTATAATGTAGGCGTGACACGACACAAAAGGAAAAAGAGAGTAAAGGATAAAACAAAAGAACAGGAGCCGAAACTCCATCCCGACATTAAAAGAACTGTCTGGGTTGTCTCGTTTTTGGGCATAGCAATAATTTTCGTGTTAGCGGCCGCAGGACAGGCCGGGCCGGTTGGCAATGTATTCTATTCTTTTCTCTATACGCTTTTTGGCTGGGGATATTATCTGCTTCCGGTTGTTTTGTTTCTCTTAGCATTTTCGCTGGTGACGCCGGAACAAAAAACATTTTTAGGAACCACGTTGGTTGGCGCAACTCTTTTCGTACTTTCCGGTCTGGGACTTATTGACATTATTACTCCTAATAATGGAGGACTTACGGGAGCTATTGTTGGCGCGCTTGAAACACCTTTTGGAACAGTTGCATCGCTTGTAATTATGACAACTATACTTATTATCTCCTTTCTGGTTGTGGTAAACAGGCCGCTTAAGTTGACACAGGCATTACAGCGAATAAAAGAACGTTTTTCAAAAAACAAGATTAAGATACAGGAACCCTCAACATCAGAAGAAGCACTTCAAAATAAAGAAATGGATTTCGGCGAACAAGATAAGGCATTAGAAGAAACGGAAGAAGAAACTGAAAGGGAAGAAGAAAAAGAAGAATCGGTAAAATCAGAAGCGTTATTTGCTGCTCACCAGAAAACCATCGGCGACTATAAAGCACCCCCGCTTTCGCTTCTTACCTCATCAATTGAAAAACCAACAAGTGGTGATCTGAAAGCAAACGCGAATATTATCAGACGAACATTAGAGGGTTTCGGTATTCCTGTTGAGATGGACGAGGCGCAGGTTGGCCCTACCGTCACGCAGTATACATTGAAACCGGCCGAGGGCGTAAAACTGTCGCGCATCATAGCTCTTAATCAGGACCTTGCTCTTGCGCTCGCGGCGCATCCGATTCGTATTGAAGCCCCAATTCCAGGTAAGTCATTAGTAGGTATTGAAGTTCCTAACAAGACCGCGGCGATTGTGCGATTAGGCAGTTTGCTTTCCTATCCCGAGTTTCAAAAGTCGGGGCCGCTTGTCTTTGTTCTTGGAAGAGGCGTAAATGGCGATCCTGTCTTTGCTGACATAGAAAAGATGCCTCATCTACTGATTGCGGGCGCTACCGGGAGCGGTAAATCAATAATGATTCACTCGCTTATTACCTCACTGCTTTATAAAAACTCACCGGAGCGGTTGCGGTTAATTCTTATTGACCCAAAACGAGTTGAGCTTTCTGTTTACGAAGGTATCCCGCATCTTATTGCGCCGGTAATTATTGAAAATAAAAAAGCGATTAGTTCACTTAAATGGGCAATCAGTGAAATGGAACGAAGGTACGAACTTCTTTTGTCCGCCGGCGCAAGGGATATTGCAAGTCACAATAAGAAAGCGAAGGAGCCGTTCCCATATCTCATTATTGTAGTTGATGAACTGGCCGACCTTATGGCTTCCTATGGAAGAGAGATGGAGGGAACAATTATACGGCTCGCGCAGATGTCTCGGGCAACCGGCATTCATCTTATTCTTTCAACACAGCGACCGTCTGTGGAAGTGATTACCGGTTTAATCAAAGCGAACATCACTTCGCGGGTTGCACTTCAGGTGGCAAGCCAGATTGACTCACGCACTATTCTTGACACCGCAGGGGCTGAAAAACTTTTAGGAAATGGTGACTTGCTATTTGTCTCCGCAGAAGCATCAAAACCAAGAAGAGTTCAGGGTGCTTATATTACCGACGCGGAAGTGCGAAAAACCATTGCTTTTGTTAAAGAACATAACGAACGGGGGGGAGAAAACGGAGTTAAATTGGAGTCGGGAGAGAATGACAGTATTGTATCGCCGCTCTTGGAATTTGAGGATTACGATGAGAACGGCGACGAACTTTTTAATGAAGCGGTGGATGTGGTACGGCAGGCAAAAAAGGCGTCTGCTTCGCTTCTTCAGCGTCGCTTGCGTGTTGGATACGCAAGGGCTGCGCGCCTGCTTGATATGATGGAAGAACGAGGTATTGTGGGACCTGCAGACGGAGCAAGGCCCCGTGATGTTTATTTTAATGAGGACGGGGAGTACAATGAGTAGCGTATTGTATGGACAATAAATACCCTACTTTTTCCGCACTGCTCATAGAAGCGCTCAAAGTAAAAGAAATGACCGTTGAACAACTTGCCGAGAAAACCGGTATTTCCGAACGGTTTATTACTCTTCTTTTAAAAGAACGGCTTCAGGAATTGCCGTCTTTTCCTTATCTGCGCGGTTATATATTCAAGATAGCCGACATACTTGGAATTGACGGAGCGCAGCTGTGGAAAGATTATTTTAAAAATAACGAGCTTCTGCGCGCCTCCGGTCATGATGATCGTCTGCCGGAAAACAGATTTGCTCTCGCGCGAATAAGCAAGAAGGCGCTGTTCGGCATAGTGATTTTTGTTGGCATTGTAGCTTACTTTATTGTAAGGTCATTGATTGCGCTTGACCTCTCCCATGCCCTGACACTGCCCGACTTAAAAGATGAGCGTGTTGTTGTGTATAACTCTACTTTTGAAATACGCGGCACCATTAACCCCAGCTACCAATTGACAGTAAACAATGAGCCGATTTATGCTGATAGAGGTGGTATGTTTCAGAAAATACTTGAATTGCAGCCTGGATTTAACACAGTCGTGTTTGAGATAAAAGGATTTTTGGGTAAAACAGCTGAGGTAACAAAACAGCTTTTCTACGAACCCCGCAGTGAATTGAATACAACTACAACCAATGAAGAAAATTAAAACGGAAAAGAAAACTGAGGAGTTGGAAAATTTAATAGAGTCGCTCCAAACACGCTTTGGCGAAGGAGTGGTTATGCGGCTTGGCGATCACCGAATAGTAAAAGTTGAAACATTTCCATCCGGCTCTTTTTCTTTGGATTTAGCATTAGGCGTTGGAGGACTGCCCAAGGGGCGTGTTATTGAGATTTATGGCCCGGAATCAAGCGGAAAAACAACGCTTGCACTCCATGCTATTGCTGAAATGCAAAACATTGGAGGCAAGGCCGCATTTATTGACGCCGAGCACGCGCTTGACCCCGACTACGCGAAACGCATAGGAGTAAAAATTAAAGACCTGATTATTTCTCAGCCCGATACCGGAGAAGAGGCATTAAATATTCTTGAGGACCTGGTTCGATCCGGCATTATTGACATAGTGGTTATTGATTCAGTTGCGGCGCTCACGCCCCGCGCGGAGATTGAGGGCGAAATGGGCGACCGTCATATCGGACTTCAGGCACGCTTGATGTCACAGGCATTACGGAAAATTACTGCCATTACCGGAAAGTCCGGAACGGTAGTGATTTTCATCAACCAAATTAGGATGAAAATAGGCGTGCTGTACGGTAATCCCGAAACAACGTCCGGAGGCCAGGCGTTGAAATTTTACTCCTCCGTGCGGCTTGATATACGCAGGAAAGCGCAGATTAAAAAAAGTGATGAGGTTATCGGCAATCGGGTAAAGGTGAAGGTGGTTAAAAATAAAGTTGCGGCGCCTTTTAGAATAGCGGAGTTTGATATTATGTACGGAGAGGGCATTTCTTATGAAAGCGATGTTTTACAGACAGCGCTCAGATACGGCGTGGTTAAAAAGTCGGGCACAAACTACAGTTTTTCCGCCGAAGGCGGAGAAGTTATAAAACTCGGTATCGGATTTGATAACGTAAGAAAGAAATTGAAAGAAGACAAAAAAACCCTTGGAGTTATTAAAAAGAAAGTTGTTTCAGTTATTAAAGAAACAGCCGTGTAAACTATGAAAGCGTTGGGACGAATTGTATTTTCGGTATTTTCAAATACTATCGCAATATTTGCCACCGACCATCTTGTTGCAGGATTTACGTTTGAAGGAACGTTTATTGACCTTATTGGTGCGGCAGCAATTCTAACCGCTATAAACGTGTTTGTACGGCCTGTGCTAAAACTGCTTCTTGGGCCGCTTGTCATATTAACGTTAGGATTGTTTGTTGTCGTTATTAATGCGCTTACATTATATATACTTGACATTGTAATCACCGGACTTACAATACAGGGGTATTTACCTCTTCTTATTGCTACGTTAATTGTCGGTGCCGTTAATACGGCGATACATCTTTCGGCAAAACTTGCTCATAAATGAGCGGACGATTCATATTATGATTACAGGCGCTCAGATCGTTGTTTCTATTATACTTATTGCGCTTATTCTTATTCAGGAACGCTCAAGCGGTCTTTCCGGCGTGTTGGGCGGCGCATCCGGAACTCCATATCAGTCCCGCCGCGGTTTAGAAAAACTCATACTGTGGGGAACGGTTGCTACTGCGATAGTTTTTATAATACTTGCTATAGCGAACCTTATACTTTAAGGGGGTTTGTTCAAAATTACGAAGCAGGGCCAAGATAATTTTGGTTACAAATATGATGAATATTGTACCAACGATTCTATATACGCTTTCCAAGAAGGAGCGAATAGCACTAATGCTTGCGCTCATACTTTTTTTTACCGCCTCAGTTGCAAAGGCGGTTGTGGTAGTGAGAGAGCACAGTACCTTTACACCGGTTGCGGGCGGTTCTTACCGTGAAGGCGTTGTGGGCCAGCCGCATGCGCTCAATCCAATTATATCCGGCAACACGATTGACCAGGACATAAGCGCGCTTATCTATGGCCGACTAGGGACACTTGCATCGGTTATTGAAGTAGAGGAGGACGGGAGAGTGTATGTGGTAAAACTGCATGAAGGCCTTGTGTGGGATGACGGCAAACCGCTCACAAGCGATGATATCGTCTTTACGGTAAAAACAATTCAGAACCCGGAAGTTCGGTCGCCGCTCTATAAGAATTGGCGAGGAATTATAGTTGAGCGAGTGAGCGAGCTCCAGGTGAGATTTTCGCTTCCTTCACCATACGTCTTCTTTATGGAAAATATTGTAAAGCTCTCGCCTATTCCTCAGCACATTTTCGGAATTATCCCTGCTTCTAATATGCGGCTTTCCTCATATAACTTTGAACCGGTCGGCAGCGGCCCTTATCGTTTTAAAACTTTCACGAAAAAGAGAGATGGTTTTATTACAGAGTATCGCTTTACGGCGAACAAACGGTTTGCTGGCGAGCCGCCGTTTATTCAGGACTTTCAGTTCAAATTCTACGAGAACGAAAATGATCTGTTCCGGGCTTTTAAGATGCGCGACATTGACGGATTCGGTATACTCTCTTTAGTAAACGAGGCGGTATACAAACTGCCAAGAGCGATTATTGCAAAAATTCCTATGCCTCGCTACTATGCCGTCTTTTTTAATCCAAAAGCGACTTCAATACTTAAGGAGCAAACGTTTCGTGAGGCGCTTACGCTTGCCATTGACAAGAATATGCTGGTGCAGAAAGTGTTAAGAGGTGAAGGAATTGCCATAAATGGCCCTTTTTATAACGATAAAAAAGATATTTATATAGGCCCTGATAAAGAACGTGCTGCGGCGATGATTGAGGAGATGAAAGATGGAGCGGAAGCACTGGTGATTAAACTCATTGTTCCTAATGTCACATTTGTTGAGCGGGTTGCCGAATTTGTGGAACAGGAATGGAAATCGGTGGGAATTGATGAAGTTGAAATTGTGGCGCTCGGAACTGACGATTTTTTCAACGCCGTTCTGCGGGAACGGAATTATGAGGCGGTCGTGTTCGGAAACATACTGGAACATCCGCTAGATCTATTTCCGTTTTGGCACTCTTCTGAACGTTTCTACCCCGGACTTAATCTATCTTTCTATGCCGATGATAAAGTAGATACGGCACTAGAAAATATACGGCAAGCAGAGGATGAAGCGGAACGCAGGCAGGAATTTGAGAACGCGGCAGAACGTATTCAAGAAAGTGCGCCGGCAGCATTTCTTTTCTCTCTCCCTTATGTTTATGTGTATAATGAGCGGCTTTATGGTACCGATTTTGAGAATACGCTTGTGGTTCCAAGTGACCGTTTCCAAAATATTGGGTCATGGTACGTAACAAGAGCAAGAATATTAACGCCTAATTGATGTTTTTAGTATTCGGGCGAGTGGTGAAATTGGTATACACGTAGCGTTCAGGACGCTATGGGCGTAAGCCCGTGGGAGTTCGAGTCTCCCCTCGCCCACACCGGAACACTTAAAGGTTATAGATACAAATAATATAAATATGGTTCAAAAAACTGCAAAAATTGTGAAGAAAAAAGCACCGACAGGAGAAATGGTTAAATTTGTGGCGCTTGGCGGACTGGAAGAGATAGGAAGAAATATGATGTTCTTTGAGTATAAAGACGAGATTGTAATTATTGATATCGGACTGCAGTTCCCGGAAGAAGATACGCCGGGTATTGATTTCATTATTCCGAATACCTCATATCTTGAACTGAAAAAGCGGAACATCAAAGGTATTATCATCACGCATGGACATTACGATCATATCGGCGCTATCCCATACCTTTTGGAACGGTTGGGCAATCCCACAATATATACCACCGAGCTCACAAAAGAGATTATTATGAAAAGGCAGAACGAGTTTCGCAATGCGCCAAAACCGATTTTTGATTTAGTGAAAGCCGGCGATACAAAAAAGCTTTCTGAGCATTTTACTGCACATTTTTTCGATACAACCCACAATATTCCTGAAGGAGTGGGGATGATTTTAGAAACACCGATTGGTAGGGTTGTCCACTCTGGCGAGTTTAAATTTGACTATGACAAGGCGGGGAATCCCAAAGGATTGGATATGTGGAAAGAAATAGGCAAGCAAGAAATCCACACCCTGCTTCTTGACAGCACCTGTGCTGAAGTACCTGGCTGGTCATTGTCAGAACGCGTTGTTGAGGAAGAGCTTGAGAAAACATTTAGAAATGCGGAGGGAAGGATAATCGTGAGTACTTTTTCCTCTCTTCTTGATAGAATTGCGGAGGTAATAAAAATTGCTGAGAAGCTAGGACGAGTCGTGATGATTAGCGGATACTCAATGAAAACCAACATTGATATCGCTATGCGTCTGGGACACGTCAAAGTAAAGAAAGGAACTATTGTGCCGCTTGAGGAAATTAAAAAATACGATGACGACAAAATACTGATTCTCTCGACAGGAGCTCAGGGTGAGAAAAACGCAAGCTTGATGAAAATTGCGAACGGTGAACACAGACAAGTCCGGATTAAAAAAGGAGACGTTGTAATGCTCTCGTCCTCAATCGTGCCCGGAAATGAAAGAAGCGTACAAAACCTCAAAGACAACCTCTCCAGACAGGGCGCGACAATATATCACTACAAGATGCTTGATATTCATTCATCCGGTCATGCTCCGCAGGAAGAACTGAAAGCTGTAATGAAATTTATAAAACCTCGTTTCTTTTTGCCGATTCACGGGTATTACTTTATGCGTTGGCGAAACGCCAAGCTGGCTCAGGAAACATTGGGTTTGAAACCGGAAAAAACAATCCTTGCGGACAACGGGCTTGTTGTTGAGATGCAAAAGGACTTGGTGCGTACGACCGGCGAACAGATTCCTGCCTCGTATGTCTTTGTTGATGGGTTGGGCGTCGGGGATGTAGGAGAGGTTGTTTTACGCGATAGAAGAACGCTTGCAGAAGAAGGTATGGTTGTAATAATTACGACATTAAACAAAAGGACCGGGTATGTGCTTAAAAATCCTGATATTATTTCTCGCGGCTTTATTTATCTAAGAGAAAACCAGGAACTCTTATCTGCTATTCGGAGAAAAATTCGCGGTATTATAGAGCGTATTCCCAGACGCCAGTCATTAGACGTTGATTACGTTAAAACCATTATCCGCGACCAGATCGGCGAGTTTCTTTACAAGAAAACAAAAAGACGGCCTATGATTCTACCTGTTATTATTGAAGTTTAAAAAGTGCCTACTTGCCCTATTGCGAGCAAAAGCGAGCTTTCGGGGTTATAATAGAAGTGTAAAATATGGCAAAACCAGTATTAATATCCGGCATTCAACCGACAGGACGACTGCATCTCGGCAACTATTTGGGTGCGCTTAAATATTTTGTTGAACTACAGAACTCGGGAAAGTACAAATGTTATTTTTTCATTGCTGACTATCACTCTCTAACCATTCCTTTTGAGCCAAAAGAAAAAGGAATTGAGATATTGCGGCTTGCAAAGCACTACCTTGCTGCCGGTTTAAATCCAAATCAATCAACGCTTTTTGTGCAATCGGCAATATCGGCACACACCGAGTTTGCGTGGGTTTTGTCTACACTCACGCCGTTCGGGGAACTCCGCCGCATGACGCAGTTTAAGGAAAAAGGTGAACAATACAAGGAGTATATTAACGTCGGGCTGTTCTATTATCCAATCCTTATGGCGGCCGACGTACTGCTTTACGATACCCGGTTTGTGCCGGTAGGAGAAGATCAGCTTCAGCACCTTGAGCTTGCGCGAACACTTGTAAGAAAGTTTAACCGACAGTTTGGTAAAACCCTTGTGGAGCCAAAGCCACTCCTCACTAACGTGCCGCGCCTTTCAAGTTTGGATAGTCCGGAGAAAAAGATGTCAAAATCAAGGCCGCATGGATGTCTTTTCCTAGATGATTCACCGACAGAGATTAGAAAAAAAATAAAACGCGCGGTTACTGATTCGGGAAAAGAAATAAAATATGACGAGGAAAATAAAAAAGCGATAAGCAACCTTATATTAATATACGCTTCAATAACCAACAAAAACGCAAAAAAAGTTGAGCAGGAATTCAAGGGGAAGGGTTACACAGAGTTTAAGGAAAAATTAACAGATGCGCTCATAAGTACTCTTGCGCTGTTTCGTGAAAATAAACATTCAGACAAGGAAATAGCAAAGATACTCGCAGAAGGAAACAAAAAAGCCAATAAGGCGGCCTCTCAAAAACTTAACGAAGTAAAAAAACGAATCGGCGTAATAAAATAATCCCCTCCAACATAATGTTGGAGGGGATTTGTATTGTCCTTATTCTCAGCAACCCACGCTTTTCCTTCTCCGAATATCGAGGGTTTTACAGGCATTTTCCCAGGAAAATGTACGCTCAGGTCTATTGCCGCCGCGGGAACGAAGGATAAACTGACCGAGATGGCTGCGGTTATTGAAAACCTCACCCTGTCCGTTGATGTAGTAACGGCTTCCACAGTAGTAAACAAGTTCCCAGTCGTTTCCGTTGCGAATGACGCTGACCTGGCCGGCAATGACCGCGGAACCATCCGGATACCGCGCAATAAACGGCCAGAGTGATTCAGGAACGCCGTTAATCGGATTCGGATCTTTGTTGGCTCGGTTGTGTGAGAGAAGAACGAGATGTTGAACACCCATGAAGGCATGGTCTTTGTTATGTTTAGGACAGCGGCACAACATCAGACTGTCTTCTCCAACAAGGGCTTCTGTTTCTTCAAACGTCAGCTGGCAGTCAAGCGCCCTTGCAACACGCACCAGTTCATCCCATCGGACAAAGTACCGAAAAGGCGGGCGGATTTGGGCTGTTTCAGTCAGATACTGCCACGCGGGCTGTGTGAGCGGATAAGATGTAAGGTTGGACAACATTAGCAAACTCCTTCTGTTGTTGATAAGTTACTAACAATATCATAACATCTGTTATGTTTTTGTCAACCCCTTTAGCGAAAGGATTATGCGCTGCTCTTCCAGTTTTATTCCTTTGATAATAAAAGTATAAGATTCGCCAAGCGCAAGTTGTTTCTTCATCTCTTCAACACCTCCGAAATCAGTAATATGAATGTGGCCCTGAATTGCTTTATCAAGATTGATAATCGCTCCAAACGGATTGAAGTTGTAAACGCTCCCTTTTACTTCCTGATTTTCTTTGTAATGCTTGATCACATCTTTCCACGGATCCTGCTTAAGTGCTTTGAGCGAGAGAGAGATTTTACCGTCTTTAATATCAATAATCTTCGCTTCCACGACATCGTCTACATTAATCACTTCCTTTGGATTCTCAATAGTGCGATAGTCAAGTTCCGAAACGTGAATGAGGCCCTCAACGTTCGGATTGTCAGTAAATTTAATGAACGCGCCAAAATCAGCAACGCCCGAGACAATACCCTCAACTACCTGATCAACTTCATACCCTTTCGCAAGTTCTTTTGCGTTTAGTTCAAGCGCGGCTCGTTCCGAGATAATAAGTTTGTTAGTACGAGGGTTAAAATCAAGTATTTTAACGTGCAACTCCTTGTCAATAAGTTTGTTAAGCTCTGCTTCAATTTTATATCTGTCATTATCTTCTATGTTGGGATAATGCTCTGTAGAAAGCTGTGATGCCGGCAGAAATGCTTTAATGCCTCTTACCTCCGCAACCAACCCGCCCTTATTGGCGCTAAGCGGCCTGACTATAATCACCTCCTCTTTCTCATAAAACTCTTCCAGCTCAAGCCAGCTTTTTTGTTTTTCCGCCTCAGAGAGCGAGAGCTCAATGAGTCCCTCATTATTATCCACTTCAAGCACTTTTGCCTGAATTGACTGGCCCACTTGCAATTTTTTGATAGCGTCGCGCGCGTTAAGAAATTCCCCCCTGTAAACAATGCCTGTTCCATACTTCCCAAGATCAACAATAACCTCACGAGGACTTTTTTCCAATAATATTCCCTCAATTAAATCGCCCGGCTTAATAAAAGCGAATAGCTCGGGGTTTGATTTAATAAATTGAGCAAATAAACTGTTACGTTTTACTGTTCTCATAATGATAGTGAGCCAAGCGTAGCATAAAAGTCAGTTGAAAATCAAGACAGTGTAGCTTATAATATAAGCACTGTTACGGAGCATAATAAGCAATAGTGGCATGGTAATCACTTATCACGGGGACAATTATTTCAAGATTCAGTCGGGGAGTACAATAGTACTCCTCGATCCTACTAATCAACGTTCTTTTAGGGGAGCTCGCGTTGTTATTAACTCTGAGCGCGCCGCGCAAACAGACCGGCCGTCATTTGAAGAAGGGCTGTTTTTAATAGACCATCAAGGAGAGTACGAAATTGAAGGTATTTTGATTCACGGGTGGAAAGTGGCCGATTATAAAGAAAAGACGATTTATCGAGTTGATTTTGAGGGTTTTCGACTGGCTCTTCTGGGCTTTATAACTGAAGAGCCGGGTCCTGAATTTCGAGAACATTTACGTGCAGCTGATGTAGCAATTGTGCCGGCAGGAGGAAAGCCATTTATTTCCGAAAAAGCGATAGCAACGTTTGTGCGGCAGATTGAACCGGCAGTTATTATTCCGGCACTTTCTCAAAATCCAAAAATATTCCTAAAGGAGTTTGGGCAAACTGACTGCAAGCAGGAGGAAAAATTAGTCCTTAAGAAGAAAGATATACAGCCGGGAGCGATGTCCGTACAATGTCTCCGTCCTGTATAGATTTTTTAGGTATGAATATCCTTAATAATCTTAAGAAAGCGGCAACAGAAACGCTGCGATATGTGCGAAAACTACAGCGGTCGGATGAGGCGGTGAAAAAACGCTGGTTAATCGGCGGAGCCGCAGCAACAATGGTTGTGCTTATTTTATTGTGGGTAGTATATTTGAATATTGTACTCCCCCCGGTGACGCAGGTTCAGGTTGAAGAAGAAATCGGTCCCACGGCGTTAATATATAAAAAAGAGTCGCCTTTTTCTGTTTTCATACGAGGAGCGGGGGTAGTTACATCCCGGTTTGGAAATTTTGTTTCGGGCGCGGTTGACACGTTGCGAGATGTTATTGGAGGGCGCGAGTTTTCCTTTGAGGGTAAAGAAATTAATACGGAATAATTATACATGACACGTAAAAAAGACAACAATGCCGCGAACAAGAAACAAGAGGCGGCAAAAATAGAATTTAGAGAGATTACCGACGAGTTGCAGGAATCGTATCTTGACTATGCAATGTCAGTTATTGTTTCCCGCGCGCTTCCGGACGTGCGAGATGGGCTGAAGCCGGTACAACGGCGCATTCTTTGGGCAATGTGGAGCGACGGGCTGACTCACAACGCCAAATTTAGAAAATCAGCGAATGTGGTTGGAACCGTTCTCGGCCGCTACCACACGCATGGTGATACGGAGGTTTACGACGCTCTCGCGCGTATGGCGCAGGATTTTTCACTCCGTTACCCGCTTATCAAAGGGCAAGGCAACTGGGGTTCAATTGACGGCGATTCGCCGGCCGCTATGCGTTACACTGAGGCGCGGCTTACGAAAATTGCCGAAGAGCTTCTTTTTGATATAGAGAAGGAAACAGTTGATTGGCAGCCAAACTATGACAACACACGCAAGGAGCCAATGCACCTTCCGGGTAAACTTCCCGGACTTCTTCTGAACGGCACAATGGGTATTGCAGTCGGTATGGCAACAAATATCCCTCCGCATAATTTAGGCGAGGTGGTTGACGCGCTTGTGTATCTCGCGGACCATCCCGATGCGAGCGTAGAAAAGATAATGAAGTATATTCCCGGACCTGATTTCCCTACCGGCGGCATAATGTACGGCCATAACGCTATTGAAAAAGCATATATTACCGGTCGCGGACCTATAGTCATTCGTGCTGTTGCTGAGATTGAAGAACGCAAGGGAGAAGGGTATCAGATAGTGATACATGAAATTCCCTATCAGGTAGTAAAAGCAAATCTTTTAACCAAGATTGCGTTGCTTGTGCAGAACAAAAAGATTGAAGGTATACGAGACGTTCGCGATGAGTCAGACAGAGAAGGGTTGAGGGTAGTAATCGAATTGAAACAGGACATACATCCGGAACGTATACTTAACTTTTTGTTTGAACATACCGAACTTCAGAAAAGTTTTCATTTTAATATGGTGAGTTTGATTGATGGACTACAGCCGCAGATTGTCTCCCTTATTGACATACTCTCCGCTCATCTTGAGCATCGGAAAATAGTTATCCGCCGCCGCACGGAATTTAATCTGACAAGGGCTCAGGAACGAGCTCATATTTTAGAAGGATTGGCTAAGGCGCTCAAAACCATTGATAAAGTAATCGCAACGATTAAAAAGTCTAAAGACAAAAATGACGCGCACAAGAACTTGGTAAAGCAGTTTAAGTTTACGTTGGTGCAGGCAGACGCGATTCTTGAAATGAAGCTCCAGACACTGGCATCGCTTGAGAGTAAAAAAATAGAGGATGAACTCAAAGAGAAGAAAAAGCTTATTACTGAGTTTAAAGGAATTCTTAAAGAACCAAAGAAAATTTTAGACATTATGAAATCTGAACTGCAAATACTTAAAGAGGCCTTTGCTGATGAGCGGAGGACCGAATTGGTTCCGGAGGGCTTAAAGGAGTTTAAACAGGAAGATTTTATCTCACAGCAGGAAACTGTAATACTGCTTACACAAGACGGTTATATAAAACGGATGCCGCCAACCGCATTCCGGGCGCAGGGAAGAGGAGGGCGTGGCTTAAAAGGATTTAATCTAAAAGAAGAGGATAGGGTGGCACAATTGATGGTTGCCAACACACACGACAATCTTCTCTTTTTCACAAATCAAGGCAAGGTGTTTCAAATAAAAGCATACGAAGTGCCGAAAGCGGCAAGAACGGCAAAGGGTAAGCTGGCACATACTTTCTTGGGTCTTTCGGACAGCGAACGGATTACGGCTCTCGTCGCATACGCTGAAGACAAATGTTCGGGTAAGTATCTGGTGATGGCAACAGAGCATGGCTTAGTCAAAAAAGTGAAGCTGGATGAGTTTAAAAACGTAAGAAAGACCGGCATTATCGCCGTCACGCTCAGGCGGGACGATATGTTAAGGTGGGTAAGATTCTCGGACAGTGACGCGGAGATAATACTTGCTACGAAGAAGGGACAGGCAATCAGATTCAAAGGGAAAGATGTTCGGCCAATGGGCAGAACTGCCGCGGGCGTCAAGGGGATAACCCTTAAAAAGGATGATTTGGTTACCAGTCTTGATATAATAAAGAAAGAAGACGTGAGAGGCACGAAGTTCCTGGTAATTATGGCTAACGGATACGGCAAGCAAACTCCTTTTAATAAATACAAGGTTCAGCGCAGGGGAGGGAGCGGTATAAAGACGGCTCACGTTACCGAGAAAACCGGTCAGGTTGTAGCGGCCCGATTAGTGAATGGCGATGTGTCTGATGTGCTTGCGTTTTCCGCGCAAGGCCACGTAATAAAGACAGAGCTGAAGAATATTAGAGTTGCGGGAAGAGCAACTCAGGGAGTAAGAGTAATGAAGCTGGATAAGGAAGATTTGGTTGTAGGTATCGTATGTTTGTAATGGGCTTGCTCTAAATTCTCTGCGTCCTGCGGACTTGAGAATTTAGTTAGCAAACCTTTACCCGCCAACATTCTTCTCCGAAGAGAAGTTTAGGCGGGTGCTCAAATCTATGATAAAATTAACTTCGCTTACAGCTCGTAAATTTTAATATATTTGGCATGGACAAAACAAAACTTATTATTTTCAGTATTATCGGAGGCGTTATTATCGTTGCCGTCCTTTTTGCTTTTGGTCTGCTTTTCGGTGGTAAGAGTGATTCACCATTTAACATTGCGGCGAATTTAAAGATGTGGGGAGTGTTTGACAACCAGCAGGTGTACCAAAATACTTTTGAACAATTCAAAGAAATATACCCGAACGTAACGATTTCCTACCGCGCATTTGACAATATAGAGGACTATGAACGAACGCTTCTGGATGCATTAGCTGCGGGAAAGGGGCCGGACATCTTTATGGTGCGAAACAACGACCTTCCCCGGAAAGTAAATAAGATATTTACACTTCCCAACACAAAATATTCTCTTATTGACCTGCGGGGCGACTTTCCTGGGGTAGTGGAACATGACTTTGTTGTTCAGGGAACAATCTATGCCCTTCCCGCATCAATTGATACATTGGCGCTTTTCTATAATCGCAATTTGTTAAACGAGGCAGCTATTGTGTTTCCTCCAAAAACGTGGGAAGAGATGCAGGAATCAATACCGAAACTGACTGTTTATGACGTTCACGGCAGTATTACCCGCGCCGCTATCGCGCTCGGCGGGTCCCGAAACGTAAACAGAGCAAAAGATATTGTATCGCTCTTAATGCTCCAGAGAGGAGTCAAGATTATTAATGACGAATACACTGCCGCGACATTTGCTTCCTACGAAGGAGCGGATGCATTGGCATTCTATACGCAGTTTGCAAATCCCCACACCGCCGCATTCACGTGGGACAGCAGTCAATCTGACTCGCTGGAAGCATTCAGCCGGGGAAAAACAGCAATGATACTTGACTATTCCACGGCACTCTCCGATGTGCGGGAACGCAGTCCTTTTCTTGAAATTGGCATTGCGCCGGTTCCGCAGCCGGAAGAAGCGGAGGTTATGTCTTATGCTCATTACTGGGGATACACCGTATCACGTCAAAGTAAATACCTTACTCTTGCGTGGGACTTTATTTTATCTCTTACCACTAACGAGCAAAACGCCATTGCATATACACAGAAAACAGAACGCCCCCCGGCTCTCTTAAAAGTAATAAATCGTTATATTGATGACCCGGAACTAAACGTGTTCGCGCGGCAGGCGCTCACTGCCCGCTCTTGGGCAGAACCGGACCCCGAGCAAGTAAGCGAGATATTTTATGATATGATTGAAGCGGTGATAAAAGACAACACAAGGCCGCTTAACGCGCTTGAAAACGGGGAAAATAAAGTTACCCAATTAATGGGAAAGCGGTTTTAAGCTATGAATAAAAAAACATTGCCGGTAATAGTACTTTCTCTTGCGCTGTGTGGTTTGTTTTTTGCCCCTTTTGTGGCTCAGGCGGCAAATCCTATTTGGGAGGGAAGAAATCCGGTGGAATGTAATCAACCTAATAAAGACTCTTGCACGCTTTGCGACGCGCTCAAAGTGGCGGCGAATGTTGTAGATTTTTTAATAAAGATTGCACTTGCTCTCGGAGTACTGATGATTGTTTACGGCGCTATCTTGATGATGATAAGCGCCGGCAATCAGGAGCGGTATAGTACAGGGAAAAAAGCTATGACCGGCGCGTTTATCGGAGTTTTTATTGCCCTTACCTCATGGATTATTGTAAATACCGTTCTGCATATTCTAGCCGGTGAAGCGGCGTTCCCGTGGTCTATAATTCAGTGTGCCGCATAATAATTTGTGTTAGGATAAAAATATGAAACTGTTTTTCTATACAGTCATTTTGGTAATTATGTCTATAGGATTGCCTGGAACAATACTTGCTCAGGGCGGCGGCCCAAGTATCACCCTATATAACCCGCTTGCAGGAACAGATAGCGTTATAGGCGTCATTAATAAAATCATTACCGGGCTTCAAACGGTTGCCATTCCTATTGTTGCAATTATGATTTTCATTGGAGCGTTCCAGATTCTCTTTGCCGGCGGCAATCCGGAAAAATTCAAGACCGGCAAAAAAACCATTTTATACACGGTTATCGGGTATGCTATAATACTTATTGCGGGTGGAATTACATCTATAATTGAGGATCTTCTAACTCCCGTTTCATAATCTAAAATATGGTATAATAAAAATAATACCAAAGGTCGGTGTTAAGAAAAAGCATATTATTGAAAAATATCTATGAATAAAATAAAAACATTGGCTGTGTTACTGTCGCTTATTACAGTAGTGATATTGCCTATGACTGTTGCCGCTCAAGTTGCCCCCCTTGAGCCCATCACAACGGTAGCCGGGATAGAAACAATTCTTGAAAACGTTCTGGGCTGGCTTAATGTGTTTTTCTACATTATAGCAACAATATTCATCATCTTAGCCGCCTTTAAGTACTTGACTGCTCAGGGAGATCAGGAAAAGGTAAAAGCGGCAAAGAGTATGTTAATCTATGCAATTGTTGCAATAGTTATAGCTCTTGTAGCGGGTGGAGTAGCTAATATTATAGGGAATCTTATAGGAGGAGGCGCCGCCCCGCCGGCATAGTCATACCGTATAGAGAAGAAAAACCCCTTCCAAATTTGGAAGGGGTTTTGTTTTTAGTTTTAACGAACCCTTTTTGTGCCTGTTCGTATAGCAATAGAGTTTTGGAGCTCGGAACTCTTGATTTTGAACTCCAGAAGCTCGTCACTATTTCCAAGCCATATATCACTTCCGGCTCTGCCGGGCGGCACTTCCACCGATCTTCCGTTTTTAAAGATGGTGGCGTGACCTCTTGTTGACTCTACTCGGAAATACACTCTGTGCGTAAGCGCATTAAGCCATCCCGTCTCTCCCGGCTTGTCAAACCGCACAATGATTGTTTTGTTCGGCTTTAGAACAAGGCCATCAACTTCGTTATAGCGGAACTCCTCAGCAGAAGTTCTTATATAAGCGGTGGATACCGCGGGACGATTACCGGAGTCGTTATCGCTCCGGCCAACGAACGTAATCAACGCCCAGACGGCCGCAATGATGAAAATGAGGACAAGCGCGGTTTTGTTCGAGATGAACTCAGCCGATGGTTTGCTTCTCTGTTCCATTACTACTCTCCTCCTTTCATAACGAGCACCGGATTTCCGCCACCGACAACCGAATGCACATTTTTTGCGGCTTGGCCAAGGTTCAGCTCGGCTGAATCAATCGCGCTCTGCGGATCAAGTTTCCCTTTTTCACGCAGTTCCTCTGCCATTACAAGCTTTTGTTCATTACGAACATTAGCTGCTCCGGCTATATCATGTGCCCTTTGCTCTTCGCCGAGCGCCTTTTTTGTTTCCTCGTCGAAACCAATCTCTTCTATTGTGAGCTCCAGAATGTCAATGCCATAGAACTTCTCATCATACGAGCTCTCCATCCCCTGAGATTCTTCTCGCAATAGTTCCCCAATGGGACCTGAGAATATATCGTAAAACTCAAGGCGGGGACTCGTGTCTTTAGGATCGCTTGCCTCTGCCGGCACCTCGGGAGATTCTTCAGTAGAACCGAGTTCTTCAAGCCGTTCTATCAGCCCAGCGTGCTCGGGCTTCTCAAGTTGCTCCTTGAGTACTTTCAGCGGATTAGTGTGCGGTGGTTGCTCCAAACGTAAAATACAGTTGAGATAGCTCTCAACAGGTCTACGTTTATCTCTGAAGACAATCCAGTCGTTTAGACCACCGAAGCGACCAATCTCGCTCTCGATTTTACTATTCAAGCCTTCTTTAAGCGTCTCGGGCGTAATGTCTACAAATCTGCAAACATCCTCCTGTTCTTCTGTTACCATTCCCACGTCACTCTTTTTAATATCAGGGTCCGGCTGCCATCGAACAAGCCCTTCAAGAGTTAATTCCCTATTATCTTTGCTGATAAACTTGAATTTAGTAGGAAACGTAGCCGGTTTAAGCGAGTAGATGTACTCCGGTTTAACCCTGTCAATGAAAGGCCACTTCAACCTGATGCCTTCAAAAAGCACTCTCTTTAACCGCTTGCCAAACCGAGTAGGTATCGCAAAGTAAGTCGCTTCAATCTTTACTATCGAGCTTAGAAACAAGACGATAGAGATTAGCAACCCAGCAATCAGGAATAACGTATTCATAACTCAT
>SDBS01001305.1_pt1 | contig 25288 bp, 19 predicted proteins | sample 2277091 | NCBI WGS metagenome assembly SDBS01 (sample SAMN10404972, study PRJNA504765) | marine sediment metagenome | isolation source: marine sediment core GS10_PC15, 163 cmbsf | place: Arctic Ocean: Southern Knipovich Ridge | collected 2010
GGTCCAATCCAGTGTTCCAGCCTTATCTATAGCGTAAAATCTTTTCCTGCCGCTTGTCATATAAACATTGCCGTCTAAACCAACAGCAGGTGAATCATCTATGCCGTTCTCGACAGGAAAAATCCATTCAGGTTTTCCCTCCGGGTTCAAAGCATACAAACACCGATCTTTACTCCCGAAATACAAAGTACCGTCAGGCCCTATTGCAGGTGAGGCTTTAATCTTTTGCCCGGTTGCGAATCCCCATTTCTGCTCACCTGCCGGCCCAAGAGCGTATAAAGTCCTGTCATCGCTGCCGAAATAAATAGACCCATCCGGACCAACCACAGGATTGGAACTGATTTTGCTTCCTGCCGCAAACAGCCACTTCAATTGACCATCCCGGCTCAGTGCATATAAACTGACCCCGCCCCCGACAAAATAAACGCTCCCGTCAGGACCTACCACCGGTGAAGAGCTTATACTGCTTCCTGGCACATAGGTCCACTTCAATTGCCCTTGAGGGTCAAGAGCGTATAAATTCCCGTCTTCACTTGTAACATACACGGTGCCGGATGGACCTACTGCCGGTGATTTTCTGATCCTTTCTGCTGTGCCGAAGACCCACTTCAATTGCCCTTCAGGGTCCAGAGCGTATAAACTCCAATCATCGCTGCCGAAATAGATTGTGCCGTCAGGCCCCACAACAGGTGAGGCTTTTATACTTCCACCGGTAGGAAATATCCATTTCAACTCCCCGTTTGATCCAAGCGCGTAAAGACTTCGGTCATTACTGCCAAAATAAACGGAACCATCGGCACCAATAGCGGGAGGGGAAGATACATTATCGCCCGTTGCGAAACTCCATTTTATTCTTCCGATAAACTCGTTGCTGTAACTCCATCCGCTCTTTATTTCATTTTTATTTACACCCTGGATCCTGTACACAAAGATTTGGCCCTCTTCAAATTCTTTATTAAATTCGAAAAAAGTTTCTTTGATACTGTAATCCTCGAATACCGGGCTGAGAAAATTGCCGTCTTTTTTATCGATCTGTAGTATATAACTTTCAGTGTCCTGTAATTCCTCCCAGGAAAACCTGTACCGTTTTTGACCGTAAACCACAGGCGGGTACAGCACTATTTCCTTTGACAGGGAGGTTCTTATAAAAATAAAATTCCTCTTTTCCCTCAGATTTACAAATGTAGTTTCCTGCAAAGACCAGGGGTCCTTCACGAGCACGTTTACCATTTTATCAGTGAGCTTCTTAACTCTCAAGGGGCTGTTGCCGTAATACTTATCGTTTACGTATACTTTGAGCCCCGACGGGTTTGTAAGTACGATCAGCTCTTTTTCCTTTATCTTCTCCTGCCTTTTGAAAAGCCTGAGTGAATCTTCGACTTTACTTTTTAGGTAATTGTTGACCTTGAACCCTATGCCAAGTTCAGCAAAAAAAGAGCTTCTTTCAGATTTTTCTAAATAATTGTCCCAGACGTGATTTATATAACCCGTTTCCGATGGTAAGTCGTAGTATGCGACTGCCGGAATTACAGAAGCCATACTTGCGATCTGCTCATATTTTCTAACACCCAGCATCCAGTTTGCCTGTGAAAAATTATATGCCGCATGTATGCCGAGAATGTTATATAAAAAGTTGGCATTATCAATTGCCATTTCCCTGATCGTATGGGGGTCGATGTAACCGTCCGCGCTGTCATGAATACTGACTATTTCGTCAAAAACATCCAGATCCGGCTGGAAAAAATTATCCTCTATTTTCCACCTGATAACCTTCAGCCTGTACTCGGCCTGCATCTGCCTGAACCTGTCCCTTTCTTCGGTCAGCCTCTGACAGTAGGAAACATCTTCCAGGAGAGATATTACTTTATCGAAATTGCTTAAAACTTTATCCACCTCACTTCTGTCTCTTCTCAACTGCGCGATTGTAGATTCAAGTACTGTTAATACAGTAGCTTCTTCTTTTACAAGATAAGGTATCTCGAACTCCACACCGGTAGTTATGTCTTCATAAGCCCAGTTGTCACCCCGGTAAATCACCTCTTCCCCTAGCATCCTCTTCTGGCGAATTTCCACATACCGTATTCCATTCAGAACATCTCTGATGAATGTGACATTTTTACCAATGTAATCACCATCAATATAAACCTCAAAATCTCCTTCCTCTCCCGTACGTAATAATTCGAAATACCCGAATCCCACATGCATGCCGGCAAACTCTTTAATCAGTGTGGCAATTAGATCGTTAGCGGCTTCGAATATTTCGAATATGTTCTTCGCCCTTGCCTTTTTGGTTATTACAGTCCTCTTTTTAACTTTGTCGTACACGGACATCTCAATAACTATCTCGTCGTTTGTGCCGAAGTAGGTCTTCCCGTAAATAATATTGTCAGTCCTGGTCTCGTCTGCGTAATCTTTTACCTTATTGAACTCTTTATAGGCATCTATCACTTCGGTTTTAGATACGAGAAACATCCTTATCCGCTCAAGGTTCAGCAATACTGTATCATCGATAGTCTCATTCAGGAGGTCAATCTGTTCATCATCCCCCTCATTGATGAACGGCACAAGAGCTACCCGCGGTTTGAGAGATTCATCGTTGGAAAAGGCAAACTGAAAAGAAAAGAGTACAGAGGCAATAAAAAATGAAATGAAAAATTTGTATTTTTTCAATGGCATCTTTTGTGGTTTTTTTATCTGTTCACGTTTCAACTAATTAATTATTATAGTTCAATTTATCAAATATGTCAATAATATTCTTTCATGAAAAAACGCTGGTTAACATCAAATTGAAATATAAATATTATTTTCACAAAATTTTTTATTATAATCTATCCATGCTATGGTTTATATTAACTCTTTCAGCAGCGCTTTGCTGGGCAGTCGGACAAATCTTTATTAAAAAAGGCTTTGAACACATACAGCCCCTGTGGAACAACATTTTTAACAATATACTGTCCCTTTTTATTTATCTGATTCCCGCATTATGGATAAGCAAATTTGAAATTAATACACCATCGTTTATTGTTTTTATATTTATTTTTACAGCCACGCTGCTTTACCTCGGTTTTTTTTACTCGATATCCAGGGGGCAGTTATCCCTGACAGGCACTATTGTCGCCGGTTACCCCATTATAACAGCAATTCTTTCGTATTTATTTCTTAATGAGCATTTAACAGTTCTGCAGTACGGGGGGATCGCCCTTATTTTGACCGGAGGGGTGTTTGTTGCCCTGCCTGACCGGACCGAACATATAAAACCAAAGCATTCCTCCTGGGTTCTATGGGGTTTACTGGGCGCACTGACAATTGGTACGGGTGATTTCTTTACAAAACTTTCTGTAAACAGTATCGGTTCTTATTCTCACATGATTTTTCTTGCCCTGATATCGAATGCTACTTCAGGGCTGAACTATCTCCTGGATAAAAAGAATAGAAAGGCTCCAAAGATTTTTCATAAAAGTTTCGGCCCGACATTCACAGGTCTTCTGATCCAACTGATAGGTGCATTTTTTTTCATACTGGCATTTGATTACGGGAAGGTATCGCTCGTTACAAGTGTATCTTCTGTATATCCTGCGGTAATGGTCCTTTTAGCTGTAAAATTTCTTAATGAAAAAATAACCCGGTTACACATTATAGGTATTGGTGTTGCTGTTTGCGGTTTAATAATAATCGGTCTTGGCTCCTGGTAGCCCTTTGGGACCCGGTAGCCCTTTGGGACCCGGTAGCCCTTTGGGACCCGGTAGCCCTTTGGGACCCGGTAGCCCTTTGGGACCCAGGTAGTTATAAGCCTTTTTCTCTACCGGCCTGCTTTGCCTCTATCATATCTTTGACTTTCATTATACGCGTGAGGTTCGATCTTTCCACCTCGGCAAGTTTCATTGTTATATATTTTATCGTGTCCTCAATATTCGGTATAAGAATGTACTCGAGGGCATTCACCCTTCTTCTGGTTTTTTCTATCTCTTCGGCCAGTAAGATCGATGTTTTTTCAAGCTCAGCCAGTTTGAGAAGAGTATTCAACAGGTTTCCGTACTTTTTTACACTCCTATCAACCAGTACAGAACTTGTTGAATCACCGTAATCATATGGGTTTCCCGTTATTTCTACTTCAAATACAGGGGTTTTCAGGCTCATAATTGTTTTTGTTTTTGATTTTACCTCTGTGTTAGCACCCGGAACGGAAAATAAATTTTCAATGCCGGCGCCGCCAAGCATACCCTCAGCGATAGTGTAGCTTTGAAACACAGATTGAATTTCATTGTCGGCCTGGGTCCTCAATTTTTTCGTGTCTTCAATGATCTCGAGAAAATTTCTGACAAGTTCGTCCTGTTTATCTTTAAGGAGCTTGTGGCCCCTGCGTGCTATAACGATTCTTTTTTTGAGCCTCAGAAGCTCCATTCGAGTGGGGTTGATATCAAGAACCATTTTTTATACCTTACCTGCAAACCTTTTATGTCTTTAAAAGCAATATATGTTAATAACACGATTATTAAGCTGACTCGTTTTCACAAATTACTTTACAGGGCTTTTCTCGTTAAACTTCGGAAGATACTTTTCAATAAATTCGGTCCGGATTCTTTTTAGCTCTGTAACAGGCAGCACCGAAAGAAGTTCCCACCCGATATCCAGGGTTTGTTCAATTCCCCTGTCTTCTGTTTCATCCTGCGCTATATACCTTTTTTCATAATTTTCAGCGAATTTGTAGAATATCCTGTCCATTTTGGAAAGGGCTGCTTCACCTAGTATGACTTCAAGCTCCCTGGCTTCCAGACCCCGCGCATAAGCAGCAAAAAGCTGGTTAAATAAATCCGCGTGATCTTCCCTTGTTTTGCCTTCTCCGATCCCTTTGTCCTTTAAACGGGATAAAGACTGAAGAACGTCAACAGGAGGGTATATGCCCCGTCTGTGCATGGCCCTTGAAAGGACAATCTGCCCTTCCGTAATATAGCCCGTCAGGTCGGGTATGGGGTGTGTTTTGTCATCTTCAGGCATTGTAAGTATAGGTATCTGCGTTATAGAACCTTTTTTTCCTCTGATCCTTCCCGCTCTTTCGTATATGGAGGAAAGGTCCGTGTAAAGATATCCAGGATATCCCCTCCTGCCCGGTACCTCCTGGCGTGCAGCGGACACTTCACGCAGGGCCTCGCAATAGTTGGTCATATCGGTTAAAATTACAAGGACATGCATCTCCAGGTCGTAGGCAAGATATTCCGCGGCCGTGAGTGCAAGCCTGGGGGTTGTTAGCCTCTCAATGGCCGGGTCTGATGCAAGATTTATAAAAAGAACTGTACGCTCTATAGCGCCTGTCCTCTGAAAATCCTGAATAAAGTACTGCGCTTCCTCAAAAGTTATACCCATGGTTGCAAAAACCACGGCGAACTCTTCTCCCGTCCCAAGCACCTTAGCCTGCCTGGCGATCTGGGCCGCCATCTTGGAATGAGGCAGACCGTTTCCTGAAAAAATGGGGAGTTTCTGGCCCCGCACGAGAGTATTCAATCCGTCGATCGTTGAAAACCCGGTCTGTATGAACTCGGATGGGTAATCGCGAGCATAAGGATTGATCGGAGATGAATTAATGTCAAGTGTTTTTTCGGGGATGACCTTTGGCCCCTTATCGATCGGCCGGCCCTGCCCATCAAACACTCTGCCTAAAATATCCTCAGAAACATTCAGCTCCATGCCTTTGGCCTTGAACCTTACTTTCGTGTTGAAGACATTTACACCTGTCGCGCCCTCGAACAGCTGAATAAGAGCTCTGTCCCTGTTTACTTCGAGGACTCGGCCGTTTCTCAACTCACCGTTGGGCAGCTCGATCTCAACAAGCTCTTCATACTTCGCGCCCTCCACCTTCTCAACGAGCATAAGAGGACCCGCGACTTCTCTTACTGTGTTATATTCCTTGATCATTTAAACCTCCGCTAAAACCTTTTCCTTGAGCCCCTGAAAACTCTTTTCGATTTCTCCCTCAATAACCTCAAACTCATCAAGATTATCCTCAGGTATAAACTTCGCCCTCGCGATTCTTTCCCTGACCGGAAGAACAGCAATATCAAGTATTGAAACATTATTTTCCAGAGCGTCTTTTGCATGCTCGTGAAATAATCTTATCAGCGCCATTAACAGTACCATTTTTTTAAAGGAACTGTACGTGTCAACATCATCGAAAGCATTCTGGTGAAGAAAATCCTCACGAATTGATTTGGCTGTCTCCATTATGAGCCTGTTATCCGAGGAAAGCGCGTCAAGACCGACAAGCCTCACAATTTCTTCAAGCTCGGCTTCCTCCTGAAGGATAGCCATTCCTTTATTGACGTCATCTATCCACTCCTGGCCGTACTCTTTAACAAAATGGTCGGCAAGGTTTGGTATATAAAGCGAATAACTTGTCAACCAGCTTATTGCAGGGAAGTGCCTCCTGTAGGCCAGTTTGTCCTCAAGACTCCAGAACACTTTTACAACACGCAGTGTAGCCTGCACAACCGGGTCCGCAAGATCGCCTCCGGGTGGGGATACAGCGCCTATAGCGCTCAAAGCCCCGCCCCTGTTATCATTCCCGAGACACACAACTTTCCCGGCACGTTCATAAAACTCCGCGATCCTCGTGCCCATATATGCAGGATAGCCTTCCTCGCCCGGCATCTCTTCAAGCCTCCCGGACATCTCCCTCATGGCTTCCGCCCAGCGTGAAGTAGAGTCAGCCATTAAAGCGACCGAATAACCCATATCCCGGTAGTATTCCGCCAGAGTGATACCCGTGTAAACAGAAGCTTCTCTCGCGGCAACAGGCATGTTTGAAGTGTTGGCAATCAATATGGTCTTCTTCATAAGAGGTTCACCGGAGTGCGGGTCAATTAGTTTAGGAAACTCCATTAAAACATCCGTCATTTCGTTTCCTCGTTCACCGCACCCGACATAGACTATAATCTGTGCGTCTGCCCATTTAGCCAACTGGTGCTGAACAACGGTTTTACCGCTTCCGAAAGGCCCGGGGATACATGCTGTTCCGCCCTTGCTTATAGGGAAAAAAGCGTCGATAACCCGCTGCCCGGTTGAAAGCGGCTCATCGGGAGCAAGTTTTTCCTTGTAAGGTCTCGGCTTTCTGACCGGCCATTTGGTCATCAAGCCGATTTCCAGGTCCTCCCCCCGGCCTGTCTCAACAACAGCAACAGTCTCGGTGACAGTACATTCTTTTCTCTCGATTGATTTCAAAGTGCCGTTTACTCCCGGAGGAACCATGATTTTATGAACCACAAGGACAGTCTCATCGACAGTCCCGAGCACATCACCCTCCTCGACTTTGTCACCGACTCTTGCCGATGGTTTAAAGGTCCACTTTCTTTCTCTTGAAAGTCCCGGTATATCAATACCCCTTGTGATCAAATCTCCCGCTGTTTCCCTTATCATGTCAAGAGGTCTCTGAATCCCGTCATAAATTGATTCAATCAGCCCGGGGCCAAGCTCCACGGACAGGGGATTTCCGGTGATATAAACAGGTTCCCCAACCCCAAGACCGCCGGTCTCCTCGTAAACCTGAATAGAGGCTTCCTCTCCTCGCATTTCGATGATCTCGCCCATGAGCTTCCTTTCACTCACACGGACAACATCGTATATCTTCGCGTTTTGCATACCCTCAGCAACAACAAGCGGGCCTGCAACCTTTACGATTTTCCCAACATCCATTCTAGGTCTCCTTAAATAAGTCTGCTCCGATCGCTTTTATTACCAGGCTCCTGAGGTGTTCATAAGCAATCCTTGATGTTTCACCAAGTCCTCTGATCGTCAGCACCACAGGCAGCTCTTTCTCCCACAGGACATCTATCTGTTCCTTTACTTTTACAGCGATATTTTCCGTAATAATGATGAGTTTATAATTTTTTTTTACGACCGAATTAAACCACACATCAATATTTTCATTATCTTCATGATAGAAATATACATCAACACCAAAGGGCCTGAACCCGAGGATATTTCTCTCCTCGCCCAGAACAGCTATGCTAGACATGATATCCTCTCACATACTTTTTTATTTCCTCAGTGCCAATCCCAGCATGTTTTGCAAGAAGTATGGTCCGTAAATTTATCACTTCTGTTTCCCTCACCCACAAATAAGCCAGAAGGGGTTCGATCCCGAAAGTAACAAAGATACTTTCCTTTAAATACTTGATCAATTCTTCTGCCAGCTGTTTTTCCACCTTTGCGACCTGTTCCTCTTCATCACCGGCTTTTCCCGAACCGCCCAACACCCGGGAAAAAGGTGAAAAAATTATCCTGGACGAAAAGCCCTCCAGGTTCATATCAATCCCCTGTTCAAGATAAGAGATATCAATATTACCAAAAGGAAGGATCCTTTCCCTCAAGGATGACCGTTTTGCGCCCTGTAATTTCAATCGAAGAGTTGTGCTTATATTACAGGCATCGATCTTTCTGGTAAAATACTCTAAAAGAAAACTGTTGCCGAATTCTTCAAGGATCCGGAAGAGCTCGTAGTAATACGCCCGGTCACACTCGTTATCGATATATTTACCCGTCCGGCCCTTTGCGTCTTTTAATGATGAATAAGCCTCGTATATTATGCGGCCGGTTTCAAGTGCCTTGCCACCCTCCAGTAAAGATTTCAACACCGGATAGGAATAGTTCGACCGTTCTGAAATTTCCGGTGGAATTGATATATCAAAACCCCTTGCCTCTTTAACGATCAGCTTTAAAAGCTCATAATCGTACTTTAGAGAAACAAGCCGCTTTATTTCATTCTCAAGAATTAAAGATCTGGTCATGTAAAGGGTGCCGGTAAAAGAATCTTCCAGGTTTTTGAGAGTTGACTGCAGATCAGGAACACCATCGATCTTTACGCCGGAAACCTCAGAAAAGATCGCGTAAAAGCGTTCCATCGAAGATGCAAGAAGCGTATTATATCCTTTACTGTCAATCAGTTTTATTTCAATTGCCCTTATTCTGGCAACAGCATAGGCATATTCGCTCTTTTCAACAAACTCGACGTTAACCGGCATTAAAAATCTCCCATACTTTCCGCTCAAGCTCGGTCCGTTTGTATTTAAAAAGACTGTCTATCGACATGTTTATTTCGACTTTTTCTTTTTTAAGAATAAAGCCCCACGGAAAATCCCCACGCTTTTTTGAAAGAGAGTACTTCCCTTTAGTCTTTTTATTCAGTTCGGCTACGATCCTTTCAAAAAATTTGGCATCACCCTTTTTTCCGAAAATAACTTCCTCATCATTTGTTCGGGATACCTTTGTGATCAGCTTGATGACCAGACCCTTGTACTCTTCCAGGGGTTGCCCCGTCAGCTTTTCAAAGGCATCTGAAAAAGCCCTGTCCATCCACTTTTGCCGCGCCTGAAGCATATTTTTCCGCTGGTCAAGCCTCTTGTTGAGTACAGCTCTTTCCTTTTCCCTGCGGTAATGCTCGTCAAGCTGAGACTTACGCCGCTCAAAATATTCGTCAGCTTCACGCATACCCTCTTTTTCAAGAGCCCCGGCTTCTTTTTCCGCCCCATGGATTATACTTCCGGCCTCTTCCTGCGCGTCGGCAAATATACGATTTATAATCCCTTCTACCGACATACTTATTCTCCATACTTCAGTTTTTTATAAAGGTAAAAACAACCAAATAAATATTGAAACAAGAAGTCCAAGTACAGCATAGAATTCCACAAGAACACCCATTACAAGTGCCTTGCCCATTTCACCTTCCTGTTTGGAAATCAGGTTTACACCGCTGGCACACACTTTTCCCTGATGGATAGCAGAAAAGAGTCCCGCGATAGCAATGGGTAAATTCATAAACAGGACTTCAAGCCCCTGTGTCAGGGTAAGGGATACAACATTCCCTTCTAAAAGGCCGATCTTCTGTATGGTCAAAAATGACATAACAAACCCGTAAATACCCTGTGTTCCCGGGAGCGCAATCAGCAGTAAAAATTTACCGAATTTCTTTGGATCCTCAGTCATTGCACCCGCAGCAGCAGTCGCAACAAGCCCGATACCTTTGGCAGACCCTGTTCCAGCAAGAGCAACAGAAATAGCTGCACCTGCAATGGCGAGAAAAAGCCCAGCATTCATATCAACCTCCTTGAGAGTAAATCATTGTTCTCTTCATTTTAAATTGCCTAATTAGGTGTTTTACTTAATGCAAATAATATATTATTGAGCCGGCTTTTACTTCCCGGCCGGTAAATAAGTGTATTTTCTGTTTTCGGAAAATTCGGTAAAAAGCTCGCCTTCTCCGGTATAAAATTTATTAAAGAACTCCATAAACTGCAGCCTTATTGAATGAACAAATGCGCTTAAAGTGCTTATAAATAGATTGAACAGATGCCCCCCTATTAAAACACCAATAAATCCAATTATTCCAATAACGGGTATCGGTCTGATCAAATTAGCAAGTGTATTCATTACACCCGCTATTACCCCCGTGGCGAGTCCAAGCGCCAATAGCCTGGAGTAGGATAGCACATCACCAAGTACTCCCGATACACCATACAGAGTAAAAAGCCCCTTTCCCAGTCTTTTTATGGGGTTAAACGAATTTCTCTCTGAAAACAGCACGATTATCCCAACCCACAGGGCAAGCAGGACATAAAACAATGTATTGAGAAGGCCTTCGTGTGCGGGAAGTACTTTTATCAGTATTTTCGGGGCAGGAGCGAGAAGCAATAAAACCCAGGGCAGATGGTCGCACACCGCCCCAACCCAGTCCCCGCTTTTTATCAGCATATACATCTTGATTATATAGCCCGTGATCAAATGGATAACACCCAGGGCAAGAGAAACGGCAAAAAACGTCAGCACATCCTTGCCTGAATCAAACAGCATTATACTGTACCGGGCTTTTCTAAGCCATGCAAGGTTTTCCGGCAGCAGATCAAAATTGATGCCGAACACAGTACCGATCAAGGCGCCTACGACAAAGGTTGAAACCCCAAGGATCAAAAAGAGATTCAAAAACTTTCTCATACCGTTTCTGGGTTTTAAAAGCACAAGCCCTAAAATGCTAGCAATAGCGATAACCAGGCCGTACCCCGCCTCTGTAAGACAGATCCCGAAAAACAGGGCGTAAAAAGGCATGAGGATCGGTGTCGGATCGATCTCCTTTGCGTTTGGAGGTGAATAAAGGTTTACTATCATTTCAAAAGGTGAAACCAGCCTGTTGTTGTTGTACAGTATGGGAGGTTCTTCCTCCTCATCTTTTTCAATGATCGATACTGACGCTTCTTTATATTCACCTATAATGTCGCTCAACTGTGTGTAATCCCGCTTTCGCAGCCAGCCGTTCAGCACAAAGACCTTTCCGGTAAAAAAAAACTTTTCTTTTACACTCTCCTTATCTATCTCAATCTGAAGATAATCATAGTAGTACCTCAAGGCTTTAGCGTTCATTGCCACTTCACCGGCTTTCTTCAGCAGCGCCTTTTTCTCAGATTCCAACTCGCTGATCTTTTCCCTGTTCTTATTTATTATTTCCGTGGGTCTTTTGGGAATATCCGGGAGAGTCAACGATTCAAAATGAAAATCCTTTTCAAGCTGCTCTATTTCACCATCCACCGTTTTGTGGTATGCAATTGAGAAATAAACTGTTTCGTCACCGCTTATTTTTTCAATGTGGACGAGTCCCGAAACCTTATTTTTTATAAATTCTTCATAATTTTCAGCGCTCATTTTTGATATCAAAACAGCGATCTCGCCTTCTTCATAAAGACGGACCAGCGGGGCCTGGAAGTCGGTCAAAGGCAAAAGCTCATCTATTCTTTGATCACATTCCTTTATATCGTTATCTTTGTCATTGATTTCACTTTCAAGTTCAATTGCCTGTTTGACAATACTGCCGGCATTGTTTTCCTGTATAAGCGTTTTGAGACTGTTTTTTGACAACTCTTCAGGCTTTGCGGACAGTTTCTGAAAAAACGGAACTTTCGGCTCGTGTTTCTCTAAAAAACTCAGGGCACTTTCTATATCAAAAATTTCCTTTCGAAGCTCGATACACCTTTGCTCCGTATTTTGCATAACATCCTTTTCACTTTCCCAGCCTGTAATCGAGTGAGGGTCGATCTGAACAAGCGCGTGCTCCTGGAGTTTTTCAATGACATCATCCATCACAGAATTGTGCACGGTGATCTCTAATTTTACGACCGGATCAAGTGCCATAGGTTATTCCTTAATAATGGTTAGTGGGTTTTGATACCTGAATTACAGTTTATTTTTTTTGTGTAAAAATCAAGAAATTAACTCACTGTTTTATCATACTATCTATGCATCCGATAAATGTTGTACTTTTTAAAGGCTCGATAAAGCACAATATTAATATCAGCGACATTATTCTTTTACTATTTCATCAGATATAAACTTTGTTGCTTTTTCCAGGTTTTCATTACACAGTTTGTTTATATTCTCAATCTCTTTTTGCTCATCATTACCTATCTGATTCAGTATTTCCTTCGTCTGGGCGTCATACTTTTCTTTTATCTGTATTTCTTCGTTTTCCAGAACTTTATCCTTTTCTTTGAAAAAATCAGTCTTTTTATCTCCGGATCTCAGAACAATTTTATAGGCTTCGTCTTTTGCTTCTTTGATGATATCCGAGGCATCCTGCTCTTTTTGCTTGATCTTTTCGATTGCTTCACCAGCCATTTTTCTCTCCGGTCAAATATTGCACAATATTAATCAAATTATACTTCAATGTAAAGTCTATTTTGAAAAATTTTAAACTCAAATTTGCAGAAATGACTGCATTTGATATCTTAAAGACAAATATCAACCAGGTCCAGAGGTTTATCAACCACAAAATCCGAATTCAGCTCTACGGCGGACCCATCTTTGCTGAACCCGTAAGTGACAAAGACAGAAGCCACGCCCGCGTTTTTCGCTGTGAGAATATCATTTTTGCCGTCGCCTATCATTACTGTTTTTGCTTTTTCAATGCCGGATTGTTTTATTATATACTCGATCCCATCGGGCGAAGGTTTTCTATCTTTAAATGTATCCCCCCCCACAATAATTGAAAAATGAGCGGACAGCTTGAGCGCATTCATTATTGATTTTGAAAATGCGCGGGACTTATTTGTTAATACAGCTTTGTATTTATCTTTCAAGTGCTTTAATAATTCATCGACTCCGGGATAAGGCTTTGTTGTTTCAAGATGCCGGGATTTGTACGCGGTTAAAAAAATCAACACCGCTCTTTTTAATTCTATCCCGCTGTCTTTTAAACATCTCTCCACCAGCCTTGAAATCCCGTCACCCACATAACCGGTAACTTCATCAACACTTTTTGCTCCCAGTTTATAATGTGCAAGCATATCGTTGGCAGCGGCGGTAATATCCGCACGGGTATCGACAAGCGTTCCGTCAAGATCAAATATGCAAAGTTCAAAACCCATTACGCCACCCCACCCGCTTCTCGGTTTTTTAAAAAAATATATAAAATCATTTATGATCAATCAACTAAAAAAATGTCGAAGGAAGCTCATCTTTACTTGAAGTTAAGGGATAATCTTATCATATTATCAGGACAAAACGTTATCAATTTTATTCATAAAAATATGAAAGTACTTGTATCCAAGATCGTTCTTGTAATACCGTTCTCGAATTCCCTTAAAGATAAAAGAAGAGTAGTCAAGTCGTTAAAAGACAGGATCTGGTCTAAATTCAGGGCCTCGATAGCGGAGATCGATGAGCACGACACCATCCGAAAAGCTGTGCTGGGAATTACCTGTGTTTCGAAGGACAAACACATACTTGACAGCATGATAAACGGGATAATCGATCTTATAGATACGACCTACCCGGGAGTACTGCATGAATGCGAACACCATGTTGAAAATTATTAAATAATGAAAATTATTATATGGCGCTGCTTCAAAAAGAAAAATGAAACAAGCCGCTCTGTTGAGAGCGGCCATATTTCCCATAACAGCAAAATAATTGATAGAGTTTTATAATTCCAGATACGTCAACTTACGCAAAAAAAACCGCGAAAAGCCCCCGATTTGCCTATGAAATATTCACGACTGCATTTAGTGGTAGGAAAAATTATTATCACCTTCCGGGAAAACAGGCGAAAATACAGACCATGGTAAATATTGAAAGCATACATTATGAAACGGGTAAATTGTTTTATATTTCCAAAGAGGCGTAGTATATTACCCTTCATGGTTATTTCAGATATTTTACTCACAGACATATCATCTGTATCTCATGAATATCTGCCTTATTGGAAAGTATGATGAATAATAGTGCCTTAATAACAATTTCCTTGTTTTTTTTGGCAAGAAAATTATTTAAAACAAAAATGCGGCTTGTCTATATTATGGAAGATTGAATGAAAAAAAACATTTTAAGTAAAGAGCTTAAATGGGCGCTTTCGTTTTTGAAACCTTATATCTGGGGGCTCTTGGGAGTTTTAGTATTAAGTTTCAGTCAAAATTATTCCTATGCCCTTCTTCCAACTATGGGTACCAGGTTTCTCTTTGAACTTATAAGCCTGGAAAATTTGGAGTTTATCTCTAAGTATCTATTTATTATAGCTGCGATTATTGTTGCCTGGGCATTATTTAATTTTTTAAAGAACTATAGCTTGAAAGTAATAACACATTCTGCCAGTAAAAAGATCAGAGATACCTTTTTTACCCATCTTATTATGCTTGACATTGATTTTTTTACAAAAAATAAAACGGGAAACATACTATCCATTGGCATTAACGATATCGAGAAGATAAGAGACGGCTTTTATCATAAAATAATTGCGTTTGCAAATAGTATTATCATGGTAATAATAATCATGGTAAAACTTTTTTTACTTAACTGGACGTTAACTCTTATCTGTTTTGGGGTTATACCTTTTCTCTTCGTAGCCGTAAGAATAATCGGAAATAAATTACGATTGGTGAGCAAGAAAGTGCGTGAAAACCTTGCAGATCTTTCAATAAATTTTCATGAAACGCTTACAGGTATTGAAATAGTGAAGGCTTTTGCACAGGAAAAGTATGAAATTGTAACATTTAAAAATAATACAAATAGATATAAAAAGACTTTGTTACAATTAAACAGGCTTTCGGATCTATTTGGTCCATTAAATGAGGTAATAATTTATCTTTTTGTTTTCGGTCTTATAGGAATTGGAAGCCTTCTTATTATACGAGATATATGGAGCGCTCAAAAGCTGACGGAGTATCTGCTTCTGCTCGGAATAATGGCAGCTCCGGTTTTCAAGATTCCAAGATTTATTACCCAATTTAAAATAGCATCAGCTCCCATAGAAAGGGTTATTTCGATACTTTCTATCAAACCGTGTATAAAGGAAATAATAAATCCAATAGAAAGAGAGATAAATGGTAAGATAGAATTTAAAAATGTTGAATTTTCATATAATCCGTCACAGAAGATATTGCATAATATAAGTTTTAATACTGATAAAGGAGAAGTAGTAGCATTGGTTGGACCGTCGGGTGGCGGTAAAACTACAATCGCTAATCTGATTCCCAGGTTTTATGATTGTGTTGAAGGTGATATTTTAATTGATGATATTAAAGTGAGTAATTACAGCTTGAAATCTCTTAGATCTCAAATCGGAATTGTTTCACAGAATGTAATTTTATTTAATACAAGCATACTCGAAAATATACGTTATTCAAAGAGAAAAGCCACTGAAGATGAGATAATTTCGGTTGCAAAAAAAGCCTACGCTTATGATTTTATCATGGAATTTCCGGATCAATTCAATACTAATGTTGGTGAAAAAGGTGTCAAACTGTCCGGAGGACAGAAACAAAGAATATCTATAGCAAGGGCCATTTTAATGGATCCTCAAATCTTGATCCTGGATGAAGCTACTTCAGCTCTGGATTCTGAGTCAGAACACTATATACGTTTTGCTATAGAAAATCTTATGGAAGGGAGAACATCAGTAATAATAGCCCATAGGCTTTCTACAATTACACATGCAAATAAGATTCTGGTCATAGATAATGGTAAAATTGTGGATGTCGGTACACACAATGAATTACTTAACAATTGTGAAATTTACAAAAGAATATATAAACTGCAATATTTTAGATGATTATTTTACCTATAATTTAATTTTTTATCTCCAATAATATTTAATCATACTAATCTCTGAATGAAATGGTTTTTAGGTAATCTTCCAGTGCTGCTAAAAAACAGGTAATATCATCTTTATCTATTGCTCCGATATTGGCAATACGGAAGGTGTTTTTTTTAGCTCCTTTTCCCGGATAGATGGTAAAACCTCTCCTTATCAGATAATCATGCATTTCCTCAAAAATGTAGTTTTCATTTTCCGGTTCAATAACAGCGACGAGAAGTCTTGACTGCTGCTCATCGGGTAAGAGAAACCTCAAATTCAGATTTTCCAATCCTTCTATCAGTGTTTGCCAGGATTCGGTGTATCTCTGATGGCGCTTTTCTCCTGTTTCCTCAAAGAATTCGTCCAGAGCCTGATTCAGCGCATAGGCTGTCTGAACAGGTGGAGTGAACTGCATCTGGTTTTTATCTTCAAAAAAGCGGTACTGATGCCAGAGATTGAAATAGTAATTTCCTCTGGGGTTATCTTTCGTTTTTTCAAGCTTTTCCTTTTTACAGATAACAAAACCGATACCGGGCATCCCCTGTATGCATTTATTCGAGGATGAAATGATATAATCGTAATCATCTTCTCTCAGGTCAATGACAATACCGGCATATGAAGACATGGCATCTACTACAATATCGATATTATTCAGATGAGCGATCCTGTTTATCTCATTAACGGGATTCAGCATCCCGGTTGTTGTCTCATGATGAACAACAGAGATGACACCAATATCTTTTTCCTTCTCTATTATATGCTCGATCTCACTTACATTTGGATAATCACCCCATGGGATCTCATAGGTGAGTATTTTTGTTTCTTCATAGTAACACCTGGCGATCTCTATCATCCGTTTGCCATAGGCTCCGTTATTTATAATGAAGATTTTTTTTCCTTCTGGTAGGACAGAGCTGATGCAGGCTTCTACCACACCCGTTCCTGATGCCGTAAAGGGAATTGCTGTATAACGGTCTTCGCCGTGTACAACACGGACGAGCTTTTTTCTGATGTCAGTCATTAGGGTGCCGAACTCTTTTTCCCGTGGGCAGATATCAGGTATGACCTGCGCATATTTAACGGTATCTGTCGTCGTTGCAGGACCAGGATTTAAGAGTATATTCCTTTTAACAGCATCACGCATTTTTTTCTCCCTTATTCGTGGATACACGATATCGTGTGCCCTCTGTAAATGAGCCTTATCATCAATCTCCACCCATAACAGACCTTCAATTTTTTTTATTGCGATTGGAATTGTTTCGGCAATGCGGCAAAAGACATACTCGTAATCTTTTATGAATGAACTCTCGACATTGGTCTGTGCCCATTTACACAGTTCTTTGAAAAGAGAATATGAAATCTTTGAAATGCCAACCAGTTCTCCATATGTATTTTTAAGCTCGACTTTATTTTTAGACATCATCGCAAGATTGTTTTCTTCATCAACTTCAATAAAAAATTCGTCTCCTGAATTTGTCCAGTCACTTGCGAGGATAATATTTTTTCTGGCATCTTTCTGTAGAAGGGTAACAGCTCTCTCTTCATAGAGTAGATCAGATTCCAGAAGTATGAAATCATCCGCAACATAATTTTCCATGTTGTAAAGTGTATAGAAACTGCCCGATTTCTCATAGTCTGCATTTTTCACACATTCAATTTGACTGTATTTTTCTGTAAGCTCCTCATAGAATTCCGATTTGTAACCTGTGCCGATTAGTATCTTTTCAATGTCGTTCGATAACAGAATATTTATGGACCTCTCTATAATAGGTTGACTGCCAACAGGCAATAATCCCTTAGGCTTGGAATCGAAACATTCTTTCAATCGGCTGCCAATCCCGGCAGCAATAAAAACAGCAGTATTAACTTTCATTCTTTTAACTTTCTCAATATGTAATAGCTATTTATGGATAGGGTTTCCGAATTAATGTTCGTTATTAATGAAAGACATAAATCTTTCTTTTACCCTGTGAGGTTTGATCGTTGGTCTGCCGAGATTTTTTTTAGATCCCTTTTTTATCCTTACATGCATGAAAGTTAGAACAGGATTTTTCTTCCACTGTTTAATATAATTTCCTATTTCTTCAACATCGTTTACGGAAATGGATTTTTCATAACCGGTCTCGTATGCAACCCTGCTAAAATCAATATTTCCTGAAACAGTATCCTGTCCGCCGGTGGAATCATGGGACTGATTATCAAGTAACACATGGAGGAGATTTTTTGGCCTGTAAAAGCCATTTGTGGCCATGGAACCCATCCTCATGAGAAGAGCCCCATCACCGTCAAGCGCAATTACGTGCTTATCCGGCCTCACAAGACATATACCGAGTGCAATAGAGCTTACATATCCCATTGAACCTATCATGTAAAGGTTGTTGGGGGAATCATCGTATTCGAATAATTCTCTGCCGCATTTTCCCGTTGAAGCCAGGAGAAGCGTATTTTTATCTTTAAATTGGGATATCTTTTCAAGAACCTGTAAACGGGTAAGTTGTGCTTTCCCTGATTTTCCTTTAACCAGCTCTTTCCTGCATCTCGTGATTTCAATCTCTTTTTGCAGAATCACCTGAGAAAAGGTATTTTTTTTAACAATGAAAAAGAAAGGTTTATTATTATTGAAAGTTTCAATTGCGGTTTCCAACTGCTGTTCTGCTTCAGCAATATCACTCGACAGCACGGCGTTGGGTATTTTACACTGATCGAGTAAAGGCCCTGTTATTTCCCCCAGTAACCAGTGCTCCGGTTCATCCTGTAGGCCCGGTTCTCCTCTCCAGCTCACAAACCCAAGAACGGGAATCTGAAAACAGTAATTAAGCGAAGCTAATGGATTCAAAGCATTTGTTAATCCGGAATTCTGCATTAATACACAGGATTTTTTCCCTCCGAGATAGACTCCGGCGGAAATTGCTACTGCTTCACCCTCATTCGTTGATATGATATATTGAAAATTATTGATGGAATAATTAATAAACTCTTTCAAGAAGGAACAGGGAACGCCTGAAAATAAGGTAAATTCTTTTTTTTTCAGCAGGGACCCGAAATCATGAAGATCAAGCACTAAAACCCTCCGGCTTCAAGGTAGTCTGTAATGTCATCGATGTCAAGCCACCCACCTTTTGTATAGACAACGGATACTTTTGTCCTTTTTACAAGCTCCCCTAATAAGGCAGGTAAAGAAAGCTGTTTAAAATCCAATCTGCCTGCTAGTTTCTCCAGAGTCGCCCTCAATATTTCAGTGCCCTTTGATTCAGTTAACAAAAGGCCTGTCCATTCCCCATCTGCACTATCAAAACTATCCACAAAGTCCACCAGCTGAATATTCACATTGAAGAAATCGTTCGTGTATGGTTTTGAGCACCTTACAAGATCCTGAGGTTTAGATTTCATTTTTAAATCGGCATCAACGACAATTTTTATCTCGCCCTCCTGATCAATTAGATCATTGATAAGGTGTTTTTTATACAGACAATCTCCATAGGAGATAATGCAGTTATCTTTTAGGTATTCTTTAGCGAGATACAGAGAATAGAGATCCTTCGTTTTTGCGTAATCATCATTGTCGATTGTTCTGAAGTTTGGCCCGGATATAATTTCCTTTTTATAACCTCGAACAACAACGATATCCTTAATTTCGACGCTGTTAAAAATGTCGATAGAACTGACAAGGACCGGTGATTTGTTTATTTCAAGCATGGCCTTAGGCTTGTCTTTGGTCATTTCAGAGAGTTCTTCACCTCTGGAAGCCGCTAAAATAAGTGATATATACTTTTTCCCCCTGGTGCTGAGGTACCTTTTTTCAGCATCATGCAGTTCTTTTGCCCCCTGGAGCCTGAAGATTTCTGTCAGCGGGGCGATCCTTTCTTCGGTATTCACGAGGGTTTCCGATGACTGAATATCTTGTGCGGTTTCCTGCATAGCATTTATAGCGGCCCTCATTAGATGATTGGCCCAGATAATGAGGCTGATTTTAATTTCTCTGAATCTACTCGTGGGAGTCGAATAGTATTTCGTAGGTACAATTACAACCGGATGTCTGTTGCCCCATTCCTTCATGAAAGCTTCAATGTCTGAAGGATTGTTCTTTTTACTATGTATCAGTATTGCATCCGCACCAGCTTTTCGATAAGCTTCGGCCCTGTCGAGTGCTTCCTTCAATCCCCAGCCTGCAATAAACGCTTCGACCCTTGCAATGATCGAGAAGTCATCATCACGCTGAGTATCTTTTCCTGCCTTGATCTTTCCACAGAATTCATCAATTTTTGCTAAAGGCTGCTTTTCACTATCGATGAAAGAGTTTGTTTTCGGAAACACTTTATCTTCAATGCAAACTCCGGCTATTCTTCTCTGTTCCAGTTTCAGTACCAGTCTTCGCATATTATTAAAGTTCCCGTAGCCCGTGTCTCCATCAAGCAGAATCGGTATACTTGTTATATCACTCATGAATTCCAGGACTTCCAGTATCTGGGTCCAGGACGCCTCATTACTATCCCGCACTCCCATAGAAGCAGAAATCGTTAGACCACTAGCCCATATACCTTTAAACCCGGCCTCTTCAACAATTTTTGCACTTATCCCATTATGCGCTTCACAAATAAACCCAAGCCCCGGAGAAATCAACAGCTCTCTTAATTGTTCCGATTTTTCCATAGAAGGTTACTGCCTTAAACTTAACATTTCCCTGCATATTTAAACGTCAAAGTCATCATCCGTCCTTAATACTTGTATCCACCGGTGTATTCAAACACCTTTTCATACTTCTTCAGCATCTTTTCCCTGTCAATGATGTTCATTTCACCCAAGGTATCGACGATAAAACTGCACGCCCTGTCGACTGCGTGCCCGTCATTGAAGTAGAAACTGTTATCAACAAGCTTTTCCAAACACTTTTTATATTTTGGATCAGTCAACGCCTCTTCGATTTTATCCAGTATATCTTCGTCACTTTCAGGATCATATATCGGACAGCAGAGCTTAATGTTGTACACATCCGGAGGTACAAACAGGCTCTCATACTCTTTAGATTTCACGAGCACAATAGGCTTCTTTGTGAGAGCAAAATCATAATTGACAGCTGAGTTATCACCAATCAGTAAATCGGAGATGTGGATAAAATCCAGGATATCATGGATCTGTTTTGGAAAAAAATAAAAAACCTTGATCCCGCTCTTTTTTTGCCATTTCAAGATATTACGGATGTTTTTTCTGTCATTGAAATGAGGTCTGATTATCAGTGTATATTTTTCCGGGATCTTCTGAACAAAATGCTCCCAACAATCACCCAGGGTTCCCGCACCCCACTCCCATGTTGGAGCGTAAAGTATAATCTTTTTTCCATTCGACTCAATCCCATATTTTTTCAGTATTTTATCAGTGTCATAATCTCTGTTGAAAATCGGATCCGATCTGAACATGCCAATTTTGACTATCTTTCCCTTGAGATTTTCAGGGTCATAAGTGTATCTCTTGAGCTTGTCCAGATCCTTATCCCCTGTGACAAAATAGTACTCATACCAATCTGCCAGTAATTTGTCATCCGGTCCGGCACCCTTGTATATGGTATCACAGGTCCCGTGATAGACAAAAACCCTTTTATAATTTTTCCCTGAAGGAATTTTGTTGCCTGCACTATGACATAGCACTAACCCTTTCGCAACCTTATCAAGTTTCTTCAATTTATTTCCTAAAATATAAGCTTTGAACGGACCATACCTGAACAAATGATAAAAATATGTAATCGGGAATTCCCAATAGGTGAGTATTTTTCCTCCTAACCTATAAAAAATTGGCTTCGACTGTGACAGCTGATATATCTTCTTGGCAAAATAGTAAAGACCCTTCATGATTCAACCATCTCACAATTATTTTTTAACCGAATCCTCTTCATCTCTCGTTTTGCTAATCGGCAACAATTCTTAGTATGCACATGTTTTTAAATAAGTTAATACATCACCAGAATTTATCATATTAACTTTTTTTTAATGGCGGGCCAAACAGTCGGGTATCAACAGGTTGTGCCATTTGATCAAATGGAAGGTCCCCGTATTTTTTTGCTAATAGGCTGTCAAATTCTTCAGATGGGACTTTTAACTCAAGATAACCAATATAATTTTCTCCAAGCTCCTTTCTACCATAATAAGGCTGCTCATAGGACATACCATAGGGTGGGGTACCATCTTTAAAGGTCCTAAAACGCAAGTATTTAAATTTCATATTTTTCATTGTTGCCCGTCCCAGGTGAATTAAATATCCATCGGTATAAAAATCGAAATTACAGGTTTTAAAACCTTTTTCAAAAATAGACTTGCCAAACGGCATATGGGCCCACCCGCCATTCCAGAATTTGGAAATACCGTGGTTCTTCCATACTTCCATACGTACCAGCATACAGCTTGCATTGGTCATTCCATAATGATGCGGTTTCTTATGAACGTATTCGGTTTTGGTTTCGGGATTTTCCCTCTCTTTTTGACCGATGACCTTTATGCCCCTGACTCCTCCAACTACCTGACCCACTGACATTATTTTAGGGTCTTGATCAAAACATGGAAGTGAATTTTTTAGAATATCCTTTCGCAGGATTATACAATCGGGATCTATAATAAAAACATATTCGGCAGTTACGTATTCAAGCCCAATATTAAGCGAACCACCGTGTCCTTTGCTTTTGAGAAATGAAAGAGGGATCTTTGAATAATGAGAAGGCAGGGGTATACCGTTTCGCACAAAATGGATCATTCCCTTTTCAAACAGATATTTTAAATAATTAATCTGCCGCCTGTCGGAAGAATGATCGTCGACTACGATAATTTTTCCGATTTCCTTATTAGGAATCTTCATGCAAATCGATTCAAACAGCTGCCTGATTAGAAGGTACTGGTTTCTTACCGGTATCAATATATCTACAGACATGAATTTAAGATAGTAGGCAGAAATTAATAAATCAATATGAATATTTTAATAAAGGAATTACACTACTTATGTTAGGAAAAACTAAGCAAATCTATCAGAGGAATCTGTTCATCTTTTCCTTTTTATTCGCCAAATAATTTTATTGTAAATAGTCCAGTTATAGGGAATAATCAGGAAAACTACGGCAAAGGCAAGCGCTGCCTTACGGACAAGTGATGTATCACCGAATATCATGACTGCAAAACCAATAACAAAAAATTGAATCACAATTGCTCCGCAGGATGTCATGTTGAACTGAATGAGTTTAAAAATAAACTTAAAGAGCCTTGTCTCTTTATTGATTGAAAATGTCCAAAAATTATTCATTATGAAATTGGATATTATTGCAATTTCTGCAGCAAATCCGGCAGCCCATGCAGTTTTTTTTGATAAAACAGCTAAACCACGCAGGCCTGCATATTTATTAAAAAACTGTGCCAGATTCTCAGTTAACGATGTCTTCCTGAATAGTTCAAGAGCTACCGCATTAAGGATAAAACCGATAAAACCAACAACGGCAAACTTCCAGAATCTTTGAGTGGTGGGATCATGGAGGCGAAGCAGAAAGGCAGTTTTGAAAATATCACCGGGTGTCTGTGCTGTAATCTTGGATTCACCTGCATTTCTGGTTTGAAACTTCAAAGGAATCTCAACAACCTTTGCATTCAGCCCGATCATTCTGTAAAGAAACTCAATTTTATACCCGAAACGCCTTGAATAAAGGCGGCCTAAATCTAATTGATCAACAAATCCTTTTACTCTGGATGCTTTGAGTCCTGTTGTCGCATCGGTAACGTTAAAAAAGGTTCTCATTGGAAAAAACAGTATAAGCCGGGTTAACAATCCACCGGTTTTACTGAAAAAAAGCCGTTTAAAACCCCATCTTTTTGGGTAAGCCCCCCCTTTGATCTTTCGTGAGCCTAAAACATAATCGGCCCCTTTTTTGATTTCAGCGAGCATTACTTCGATTGTTTCCGGTGGATGCTGAAAATCGCCATCGAACTCAATGATAACATCAGCGTGATGTTTTTCCATTGCACGGCGGAACCCCTTTACATATGCGGCACCAATACCCTCTTTTTTTTCTTCAACCAGAAGGTCCAAATTGGCATAGGATTCCAACTTCTCCTGCACCAGGGATGCAGTATTATCCGGAGACCGGCCGTCAACAATCAATAGTTTACAATTCCAATTCTCAATTCCTGGAAATGTTATCTCTAAAAGATGGCTGATAAGATGTACGATTTTACCAGCTTCATTAAAAGTTGGAACAACAACAACAGCTACTGGTTTACCCTTTTTCATAATTAGTTCTTGCCCACCAATTCATGTTTTTAATTAATTTAAGTAACCTTAATATTATTAAATAATTAAATATAGAGCCGACGCATAATCTCTTTTTTATGGCCCAAAAATGACCTACAATGTTGCATTTCAAGGCTAATATTTTGTAAAATATGCGATTTAGGTTTAATATTTTAAGTTTATGCGTCGGCTCTATAAAGAGTTAAATAGAACTAACTAGTTGCCGTGAAACGGCTCAATAAAGTAATCCTACGCCGGGGGATACCCGGAGTTATCGGGCTTTCCCGACTTAGTTGTGAACGAAGTTGTCACCAGGAACTAATTAATAAATTTCACACTATTTTTGGTATACACTAAAATGTATTACTTATTCAACTACTCCAATATTCCATATTTTTCCTGTTTTTAATATATTAAACGAATCATATTTTTCTTTGAGTTCTTCAGAATAACCATTATAAAATATCAAATACGTTCCTTTTTCTATTTCTTCGGAAACTTCCAGAAAATGCTCCAATGTTTTATACTGTATACTTCGTTTTCTCATGTACCATATAGTGACCGTGGTTTTTCTCCCTTCATCAACTTTTCTTGAGCTTATTACAACAATGGGTGCCGGTTCTTCATATACATCTGCAAAATTTTTAATATCCCTGTTGAAATCGAGCGGCACTGTGATTGCCGTATGGATGGTATAAATGACCAAAAAAAGAAAAACCACAGAAAAAACCCCAATCTTAGCATCAATCCGTTTAACATAAAAAATAACATTCATGATAATGAACAGCGCGTATATAATAATCAAACCATACGCAACATCAGCAAATGCAGGATATTTGCGGCCCTCCCTGATATACAAAATGATGAAAGCCGTCAATACAAGAGCAGGAATGGACGCAAATAATAAATATATTTTTCTATTTTTTATGT
>SDBS01001306.1_pt1 | contig 25240 bp, 36 predicted proteins | sample 2277091 | NCBI WGS metagenome assembly SDBS01 (sample SAMN10404972, study PRJNA504765) | marine sediment metagenome | isolation source: marine sediment core GS10_PC15, 163 cmbsf | place: Arctic Ocean: Southern Knipovich Ridge | collected 2010
GACAAGCTCCGCGCCCTTGAGTTGTTAGGCAGGCACAAGGCCATGTTCCTGGATAGGCACAGAGACGAGACCACTGAGCAGCCTGAGCCCTTGTCTGAGTCTGAGACTGAGCAGCTGAAGGCCATGGCCGAGCATGCTACGCGCCTGAGGCAGCAGGGAGGCACAGATGCGGAGAATTGAGAGGGTATTGCGGCAACTAACAAAGGAAGGCAAAGCGCTGCGCAAGGCCGTAGACAGGCGCAAGCGCGAGCATAAAGCCTACATAGCTCCCTAACCAGCCCCAGCCCGACTTATCGCAGCACAGGCAGAGCCAGAGGTCTTAAGGGGGATAGGGGGGTGGGGAGGGGGACGATGGGGTACGGCTTATGTATATATATAGTAGAGATGAACCTAACCTAAATATTGGATTCAAGAGAAGAAAGGTAGAAAATGAAAAGGAAAAGAGAAGCTAAATGGTATATAGTACTAACGGTTGCCCTGTTGGGTCTGATGATAGTGTCGTTATTTGTCAGCTCTTTCACGATTCGCCTTGTTAATGAAGAGGGGGAATTAAGAAGAAGGGCGATTGACAGGCTTGAAGAGCATCTTGACATTGAATGGCGAGAAGATTGCGAAGTGGGGTATAAGCCAAGAGAAGGTTTTATACTTACTTTTAAACAGATGACCCTAAACTGATTTTATGGATTTAAGAGAGAAAGGGTCGGAAATGGATAACAAACAAAAGGACGAGCCTATTCCGCACACTCACAACCCCTTTCCCAAGGGCAGGATAGTATTGCGGGAGAACACATTTTCTCAAGTTGGCGAAACAGTCAACCCGCATTTAAAGCCCAAGAAACAGGAAAGATAGAGAAATGAAAAGAAAAGTACTTATCGTTATTATTATACTTCTTTTGCCGATAGGCATACCCATAGCCCTTATTGGCGTATTGGCCAACTTTATCTACTCTTTTTTTGCTGTAGGTTGGCATATGAAAATAAAATAATTCCCCTTGACCCGCCTTTGTTGATATGCTATAGTGCTGTTTTGTTGAAAGGAAAAGAGATGAAGCATTCTAAACAATATAAACGCACAGGGGTAGGTGCAGAACTGCTTTGCGGCAAGAAGGTCGTAGCTTTTAACGATAAGACTCGGTTTGTTAATTGGCAACTTTCTCCTTGTGAATGTGGTATGGACGTCTGGACGGTTGGCCATTCGCCCGAAACTGACAGAATACTTGAAACCCCCTTGACAGCCCAATGAGATACCTCCTCCTGCTCTTGCTCGTCGGCTGCACGCCCTTGCCTGCCCCGCCCAGGCCTACGGTAGAGGTCAGGAAGCCCATCGGCGTTTCGATGTGTGCATTAGAGCTTAGGATTGCCTTACAGGAGCTTATGGAGAGCGAGCGGTGGGAGAACAGGGAATTTGTAAAGAAGAAATGACCAAAAAAGAACTTCAAGAAGAAAATAAGCGACTCAAGGACTTTATCTGGTGCGAATGCGACCATTTGGCCGCTTATGCACCTTTTGACGAATTAGGGAATAAGGCAATGGCCGTTAAGCGGTATTACTGCAATCTCGGCGATATAATTCCTGACCTTAAAGAGCTTTACAAAGAAGTTTCTCAGCAGGCAGAAGAAGCTGCCGCAGAAACGCGGCGACTGATTGGTATTTAGCCCAGAACAGGGAATTTGTGAGAAAGGATAAATAATGGCGCAAGCAGTTAAATGTCCAGTGTGTGGAGGCGTAGGTTGTGTTTATGGTGGGTTTGAAACTGGTACTATGCCACAACAAACCTGCCACGGTTGCGACGGCAAAGGTTGGGTAGAGGTCGGATGTGTAGAAGAATATCCCATCGACTATGGAAACACGACTCTTGTGTTAGAGCCGAGCGGATGACGTCATCTTTAGTCTATTTGTGAGAAAGGAAAGAAAATGAAGAAAAAGAGCAAAACAGAGGAAATTCAGTATCTTGGACAGATGCTTACAGCAACTACTGAAAAGGACAAGAAACGTATTAAGAGTATCATTTTCCGACTGGTTGACCTTTTGTGGCCAATTTGAGAAAGGGAAGAAGATGTGGGACGAGTTGAATGGTGCTACTGTATTTATTCGGTCAATCGGCGCAGGAATACTAATATTCACAGTTCCAATGTTTATCGGGTTGTTATTACGGCTTATTAACGACATAATCCATTGGAATGATTAAATCAAAATAGAGAAAGGAAAGGTAAAATGGAACAGACAAGGAAAAGACCAAAAGGGTTGTTTTTCATAGGTAATTTGAGACGGGCTTTGTTCGTACCTTGGAGTAGTTGGTGGAATGCCTTTGCAAGAGATATAACAGCTAAACATGAAGGTTCTTGGTTAATAAGGAGTCTAAAATAAATGCTCGCCGACCGCCTCAAGCAGGAATGCAACGACTTTTGCAACACATAAGTCGTGTATATAACCGAGACTTACGTCAATTTCAGGGCGGGAAATGCAAAGGTCTTTGCAATCGGTTTGTCAATGCACGTATAGATGTACTAATAGTGTATTAGCAAGCAACTAAACAAACCTCGGAGCCAAACTTAGTACTACTTAGTGTGGAGGCTAAATTTAGTTCAAGGACTAAGTTTGAGGTCACAATTTGTGACCTCAAGAGAAAGGAAAAGAAAATGAGATTGCCAAAGACGGTTAATATTTGCGGCAAGACTTACACTGTTCATGGCAACAAAAAAGAGTGGGGTGGTTGTTGCTGTACGGGTTCGCAGACTATAGGTATAGGAACAGCAAAAAACCAGTCTTCTCACCGCAAATTCACAAACCTCATCCATGAAGTTTTAGAAGCTATAGCCTTAGAGAGAAGATTAAGATACGAAGCTTCTGATGAAGAATCGGTATTTGTCATGACACACAAACAATTTGATGATTATGCCAGAGATGTTGCAACTGCTCTGAAGCCGATGGTAAACAAATGACCCCTAAAACCTACGAAAAGATGACTAAGCTGGCCGCCGACCTTGAGAATATAGCAATTCTCACCAAGGGCAAGGCCAGAAAGATAGCCGAGGGGCTTCTGGGGGACGAAGTGCCCTATATTCAGGACAAACTGAAAAACGGGGACAAAGGAAAAGAAAATGGATAGTTGGCAAAAAAACATAGGAGATAAACTTTCGGTTTTTCTTGACATTAAAAGTATTGACGGGCCAGAGGAAGTGAGAATAGACATAAACCAAAAAGAGGCTTATGTGCTTTTAAAAGCCCTTGAAGACCAGCAAAGATATTTAAACCCTCTTCTCGTACTCAAAAACGGGGACACAGAGTGATTGACTACTCCGACCCGAACCTAAACGCCAAGATGATGCAGGCCGACCCCTGCTACTGGGCGCTTGAGAACAAGATTAAACTCATTGGCGATGAAGTCTTTACGATAGACGGATTTGAATATCAGATAGACATTATACGTGACAATACTCAGCAAAAGGCTGTTCGTAAGTCCGCCCAAGCCGGTGTAACTACCGACTTTATGTTAGACGCTATTCATGGGTTGATTTACAATCAGTATCCCAAAGGCGTTATTTATTATTTTCCTAACGACAGGGACGTAGAGAAATTTAGCAAGACTCGGTTTGGGCCATTGGTTGCCGATAATCCTGTTATTAGAAAACATCTACAGAATACTAATAGTGTCTCTATCAAAAAAGTTGGCAAGACGTTTCTTAGTCTTTTAGGAGCAAATCCTACTAAGAATATCAAAGGACGAAAGAAAGACAGTGGCAATGTAAGGTCTACTCCTGCCGATTATGTAATTCGTGACGAGAGAGACTTGTTCGATGACGATATGGTGCAGATGACCAAGGACCGTCTCCAGCGGTCTAAAGTAAGGAAGGAAGTAGATTTAGGCACGCCGACCATCCCCGACTATGGAATAAGTAAAATCTTTGATAAGTCTGACCAGAGACATTGGATGGTGCCGTGTCGGTCTTGTAATGAATATACTTGTATAGTCTTGGAATTTCCGAATAGTATTAAGTTTAAAAATGGGATTCCTTACTTGGCTTGTATCAAATGTGGAAAGGAAATAAACCCACGGCTAGGTGAATGGGTTGCTAAATATCCCGGTCGCAGGATTGCAGGTTGGCAGATTTCCCAGTTTATTACGCCCGATATAGACCTAATAGGAATAATGGAGAGATGGGAAGATGACCAGCGAGAGGGAAAGATTGGAACATTTTACAATGGGGTTTTAGGACTGCCGTATATAGCCGCCGAGGACAGACTGACCGAGTCTGATGTTTTCGCCTGCTGCGGTAACGACCTGATGAGAACCGAACTGTCAATTAGACAGACCGCTATGGGGGTGGACGTTGGGAAACAATATCACACAGTAGTAATAGGAGAAAAGATAGATGCGAAGAGAGCCAAACTTATATACCTTGCAAGGGTTAAGGGCTTTGATGCTGTACATGACATCGCCGTTAAATATAACGTCAAGTCTGCCGTGGTCGACATACGACCTTATGAGGAGAGTTTTACAAAATTTCAGATGTCGGAGCCTTATCGAGTATTCGGAGCGGAATACAAAGACAAGCAACGCGAGTTCTTGAAGACAGATGAAAAAGCTGGTGTCTATTCTTTGCTCAGGAACCAGATATTCGACAAGACCCATTATTGGGTCAAGAACGGACTGGTAGAAATTCCCCGCAAGTGCGAAGAAGTAAACGAGTTCGCCAAACAGATGTGCAACTGTGCTAAAGTCCTCGAAGAGACCGAACAGGGAGACAGGGTTTACAGGTACATCAAGTTAGGCCCAGACCACTACCGTTCAGCTATGAACTATTTGTATTTAGCCTTAGGCGACCTCGCCGCCTATCAGGGCATGGCGGCGGCAGGATATAGTACGGGGCAGGGACAGGATTGGGACCCGTTGGAATTTGGTTTATAGGAGAAAAGAGAAATGGAAGAAATAGGAAAATTTCTTACTCGACTTGTGATTGGACTTTGGCTTTGCCTTGGCATTGCTTATTTGATGGATTGGTTAGGAATAATATAAAAAGTTATAGGAGATAAACTATGGGGGGCATATTCGGCAAACCCAAGAAGGCCAAGGCGCCAACACCCGCAGCGCCCGTGCCGACACCAAGAGAAACTGACGAGGACGTTGCACAGAGGGACAGGGACAGGCGCAGGCAGAGGATAGCGGCTTTCGGGCGCGGAGGTACAATCTTGACCCAAGGGCAATCTCTTAGTAGAGGTGGTAACGCAACCATTTTAGGTCGGAGTACGGCATGAGAGATATAAAAAAATTATCATTTATTGTGGCAATCTGTTTGTTTTTTGGATGTCAAGAAAGATTAAATGAAATGCAGTCTACAAACGAGAGAGTTGAATGTGTTAATGCTTTTGAATACGAAGAAACAAATGGTGTTCCAATCTGTCCGAATTGCAAAAAACCTACTAAGCGCACTGGCGGCATGGGTTCAAGAACTTTAATGTATTTTGAACCTGTCTATAATGAAAATGGCATTAACACTAACCCAGATAGAAATATAAGCACTACTTCATGGAATTGTTTGGAATGTGGGGAAAGTTATACGGTTTCAGGTAATAGTGTCAATGGGTATAGCTATAGGAGATAATATGCCTGATAGTTTAGGCGCAAAAATACTACTTAGAATATCTCAACTTGAGGAAATCAAGCGTGATTATGAAGGCCGTGATTACGACATAGCCCGCTACGTGAATCCGCGTAGGGAACTTCTCAAAGATTCGCAGCGATACGATAATAAGGGTTATGCAAGGGGCAGGCAGTCTTACAGCGGTCTCGCCAACTCCGCTTTAGGTATCTGGGCGGACGGGATGCAGGGTCACATGGTATCTCAATCTCTTGCGTGGTTCAGGAGTATAATAGACAACTCCGAACTGAATAAGGTCGATGAAGTCCAGTTATATCTCCAACGATACGACGAGGCCATGTACGGCGAGTTCAGAAGGTCTAATTTCTATGATATATTAGGTGAATGGTTCAGGGACGCAGGCTCGATAGGCACAGCTACATTATTTACCGAAGAGGACATTGGCAGGGGCGTTGCCGTTCACACTCCTATCCATCCGAGGGAAATATTTATCGCCGAGGACAGGTACGGGAATGTAGATACCGTATTCAGGAAATTCTTCCTGACTGCAAAACAAGCTGTGGATATGTTCGGCGACAAGAAACTTTCTCAAGACATACTTGATAATGCCAAGGAACACCCCGAAAAGAGGCATGAATTTATCCACGCCGTATTCCCGAATACCGACAGGATGTTCGGGTCACTCTTATCAAAGGACAAGCCGTGGAAATCGGTCTACGTTCAGAAGGGCAGTAACACCGCAGGCATGGCCGACAATAAAGATGGTACTGTGGTTAGGGAATCCGGTTTTGACTTGAACCCTTACGCCGTGTGGAGACTAAGAAAGAACTCTGACGAGATATACGGCTACTCTGCTGCCGCAGATGCTATGGTCGAAATAAAGAAGTCTCATCAGATGGCCAAGACCTTACTCGAAGCTGCTCATCGGTCTGTTAAGCCGCCTTTGAACGTACCTGCACACATGAGGGGCAATACAAGAATCTTGCCGGACGGCCACAATTACTACGCGCGTGGTGGTGACATTATAAAACCCATTCAGGGGACTATGAACTATCCTATCGCCATAGACCGAGAAGAGAAGATACAGAGAATAATCGAAGATGCTTACAGGGTGGACTTTTTCATTATCTTACAGAGGTCGCAACGCGAGAAGACCGCAACGGAAATTATGGAACTCCAGTCTGAGAAGGCCATTCTTCTCGGCCCGCAGGTTGACAGATTAGAAAACGAGGGGCTAAGAAAGAAGTTTGATATAGTCGCCGACATAGCGGATAAGAACAACAATTTACCCGAACCGCCCCAGATACTAATTGACTCGATTGAAGAGGCGAAAGTTATAGGTCGAAAACCTGCCAGAATAGATATAAACTTCATTGGGCCTTTAGCGCAGGCGCAGAGAAGAATATTCCAGATGCAGCCTGTAAAGAATTTTCTTAACGAATTAGCCCAGTCGTCAGTCCTGTTCCCAGAAGTTTTGGATGGTGTTCACCCTGACAGGCTAAGAAACAGAATTGTCGATTCTACTGACGCCCCGATAGAGATACTCCGCACCCCAGACGAACTTCTGGAGTTCCGTGAGCAACGGGCACTTGAAAAGGCCCAGGCCGAAGCCCTGCAAGCAGCGCAGAGTGCGGCTGACAGTTATCCTAAACTAACCGGCGCCCCGGAAGAGGGCAGTCCGGCAGAGGCGTTAAGTGAAACGGTTGGTATATAAATAAGGAGACGATAATGCCACACAAAGGAACAAAGCCATATAAAAGTAAACCAGGACACAGAAAGAGGAAAAAGGGTGGCAAAAAGAGATAGCCAGATAACTTCGTACCGAACTTTTCTTGCTACCGATGCAGGCCAGCGGGTCTTGGGTGACATTTTGGCAGAGGCGGGAATGTTCGATACAGACCTGAAAACACCGGAGGACTTGGCCGTTCTGAACTTCGCCAAGAAGATACTAAAGAAGATGGGTCTGTGCGGGGAACAGCCCGAACAAAGTTGGCTGTCGGCAAAGAACATTGACAGTTTCGTCCAGAAATTGGCAGAGTTACCAATCGAGAAAGGATAAGAGAAATGGAAGAATGCAAGCACACGACTAATCTTTATATCGAAAAAGATGCACCAATATCAATATGGCCGGATGGCGCAGTAAAGCTCATGACTTATAGATGTTGCAAGTGCAAAGAACAAATTTATAGAGAACAACCTTGGGAAAATTGGAAATTATTGAAAGGATAAGAGATGGCAAAGAAAAAGACAGATAAGATAGAGTTCAGGATAGGAGAGTCTTGGAATCCCAAGTCAGTAAAACTTGGAAAGAAAAAGACAGAGAAGAAAGAAAAAAGAACAGTGCACGAAAAAAAAGTTATGGTGTTGACGAAAGGTGGGAAATTAGAATTACCAATATGGGCAAAAGGCGTAGACTTAACTGATTTAAGCAAAGAGATAATCAAAATTAACCAGCGAATTGATAGAATTATTGACGCACACGATAAGTGCAAGAAACTGAAAGGAATTTAATTATGGCAGAGCCTGAAGGAGACCTCCTTGGACAAGGAGACAATCAGCAACAGATAACTCCGTGGTATGGGAGTGAAGGAAACAAGGAATTAGTAGAAAAAAAGGGTTGGGACGGCATAGATGCGGTATTTAAAAGCTATACTAATGTTGAAAAAATGTCCGGTGGCATGACCAAAATGCCCACTCCTGAATCTTCGGCGGAGGAAATCAGGGCGTTCTACCAGAAGACCGGATGTCCCGAAAACCCAGAGGGGTACGAGGTATCTGATATCCCCGAAACAGTCGAGCAGTTCAGGGACGAGGGCATTGAAGGCGTTATGAAGCAAATCGCCTACGACCAGGGCGTGAGCAAGCAAGCCTTTGAGAGCATTGTCAAGGGCTATTACGACAAGCTCGCAACGGATATGGCCAAGGGCAAGGAGGCGGGCGAGACAGCGTTGAAAGAGGAACTTGGCGATAAATATGATGAGTCAATCAAAATCGCCAACAGGTTCTTCGATACCTGCAGCGAAGATTTTTGCGCACTCGTAAAGCAATCCGGTCTCGCCAACAACCCCGTATTCATTAAGGAATTTCTCGCTAAAGGAAAACAGACCATGGCCGATACATTAGTAAGAGGCAGTCAGGATAGTGACGAAACAAAAGATAATGAGTACGTACCGGCGAATATCAAGTCGCCGGAAATGTATGCCAACGGCGAGGACGACGAAAGCAAGAAGGCCAGAGCCTATTTCGAGGCTCGCGGCCACGTATACTAATCTCTCCTGAATGGGGGCAAAGAGAAGTATTATAGAAGTCTCAGGGCAACTTGAAAGAGCCTGAGTGTATGGGCGTAAACCGTCCAACTGACTGAGTTTATACAGAAGTAGCAGCCTGACAAGAACAGGGTAACTCCTACGCTAACGATGAATGTCTAACTATTTTTAGGAGTTACTCAAATGGCTACAAAAGATATTACGAGTCGCGAGAGTTTAGTGACCGCGGCGAGAATGACCCACAACAATGAGATAATGGATGTTGCTGAGGTCTTAAACGAGCAGAACGATGTCGTTCAGGACGCTATTGTTCAGCGTGCAAACGACATGACGACCCACATGGTTACAAGGCGTACCCGCTTGCCCGCAGTGAACTGGGTCAAGGTCGGTGATGGTTGGAACGCAACCGTTGGCCTAACCAATCAGGCTGTCGAGCAGATGGGCCTGTTAAAAGCCCGTTATCTGTGTCCCGAAGACGTGATGAGGATTCAACCGAATCCGGCCAAGTATCGTTCCAACCAGGAGCGTGCCTACATTGAAGCGATGGGGCAGGAACTTGCAAATACTCTCATGGGCAATGTTGCCTCCGGCGCACTTTCGCCGGTAACTGTACCGCCTGAAGAGTTTGCAGGATTCCAGTACAGACTTGCTTCGACAAGTTCCGACCCGACCAAGTATTGTGTTAGTAACGGCAATACGACCGGTTCGGACAACACCTCGATTTACTTTGTCCAGTGGTCGCCCAATAAGGTCTACCTGATTCACCCGCGCAATACTGACGGTGGTGGACTGAAGAAGAGGGACGAAGGCAGGGTTTATTCCTCCGGTGATAACGCCGTTGCAATAGACAGTGCAGTCGCTGGTAGTCCCAACCCCTCCAATTCTCTGTGGGCGTATATTACTGAGTTTAGCTGGGATGTTGGACTTGCCGTTGAAGATGGCCGCGCCATAAAGCGTCTATGTAACATAGACAGTGTTTCTACTTCAACTTATACCCTGAACGAAGACTATATCGTCCAGATTAGGAACAACTTCAAGGGCAACGACACTATCTATATGTATTGTAACGAAACCGTGTTTACCCAACTGCAAATTCTCGCCAAGGACAAAACAAACGTCCATTGGGGGCCTGACAGTCCGTTTGGTAAGCCGCAAATGTATTTCCTCGATATGCCGATACGTCGTTGCGACGCTATCACTAATGTCGAGGCGACACTTTAATAGAAGGAGAATACTTATGGCTATTTTTGATGCTATGTTTGAATTAAGCGACGACCAGGATATTGGAGCTAATTCAGCATCCAGTACAGAGGCGTCAACTAATATTATTAACTTTACACAGGCAGACCTTGAAATGGGCGCTGGTGAACCAGTTTGGTTAAACGTAAGGATGGGTACTGAGGCACTTTTGAGTTCCAGCACTTGCACACTTACCGTTGCGCTGTGCCATGATACTGTCGCCCCGATAGACAGTGCTTCTACTGTCATCTACCAGACTGCGGCGATTGGTAAGGCAACTCTTACCGCCGGTGCGTGGGTATTGCGTATGCCGTTGCCATATAACGTGGATGAGGATGCCATCGTTGGACTTCTCTATACCATTGGAACGACAGCGAGTACCGCCGGAACAGTAAACGCATGGCTTGACCACGGGCCACAGTCAAGTTACGACACGCAGGTTTCGGCATCTAATATCTAACCAAAGGAGTGACCGCATGAAGCCCAAAGATGTTTATGTTTTGGTTGGTTGTCCGCTAACGCCAACTTTTCGGGCTGATGCCCGAACTATTGGCATGCTTGAAGCGTGGCAGTCACAAAACGTGATAACGTATTATCCGTCCTCTGGTTCTGCTGAACTCGGATACGACAAGATTGTTACTTTTGCAAAAAGAATAGAACCCAAACTTACGCATATTTTGTTTGTTGATTATGATGTTATGCCAAGACATAACACCCTGAAAAAACTCTTGGAACACGATAAGGATATTATATCCGGTGTGTATCCAACGATACAGAAATTTAAGGTGTCTTGGTGTTTGTCGAGAGAAAAGCCGTTCAAGTTAATGGACATGAATGACTTGCCGAATAATCCCTTTAAGGCTCATGTAGTCTGCAATGGGATGATGTTGGTAAAGATGGAAGTGTTTGAAAAACTTGAATGGCCGTATTGGCGAACCGAGTACGACATCAATTGCCTCAAAACAGGTGCGGATGTATATTTTTGCGAAAAAGCAGCGGCAGCAGGCTACGACTTATGGGTAGACCCGAAACTCAAGTGCGGTCACTTCAAAATGGTTGATTTATTAGGTGTTGTAAAAACTTATATCTTGAAAGGATAATTACAATGAAACGATTACTTTTGATTTTACTTTTCATTGTCTTTATGGCCCAACCCTGTATCGGTGCGTTAGACCCAAGTATAGACAACCGAAAGACTTACAAAAACGCATATCGATTTACAGGGAAGCCTAAAGACTTATTTACAGATTGGTGCGAGGCGGTTGAAGACGCCTTGGATGGTACAGATGGTATTAGTTCTTTGTATCTCATACCTGGTACTGCTCCAGACCCATGTAACGAAGGGGATATGTACTATGATGCTGCTGGCGATGTGATAAAGTTTCGTAACGGCTCGTCAGCATGGATTACTTTAGCAAGTTCTTCGTCTGGAACTATGGACGAGGCGTATGACGCCGGCTCAGGCATAACTGTTGACACGGGCTCTATTGTGTTTACTGGTACTGACGCCTTAAACGCAGAAGTGCTTTCAATAATACACGCCGAAACAGGTGCTTATCCAGCTTTCTCGATTAGCAACGCAGGTACAGACCCGACTATTGAGATTACCACAAGTGGTAGTGGTGCTGATATTACAGGTACGTCTGCCACATGGTCTTTCTCTAAGACGGGTCAGCTTACGCTTAGTGGAAGTGTAACACTTTCTACTGCTGACGTATTATTCGATGCTTCTGCTGCTGCCGAAGATGTTCAGTATGACGAATCAGCACAAATGATGCACTATTTAGACGGTGCTATTCTTGGCTTCGGTGGTGCTGCTTCCGGCGCTGCTGATATAGTTCTTGAATTCGCCGGCGGCACTAACACGCTTGATATTACCGGCGACGGTAAAACAATCATAATCGGTGCAACCGGAGCTGGTTTAGATGTTAAAATCTGGGGTCAAACTGGTAACTATATTATTTTCGACGAAGATAACGACTCAATGACCGTTATTGATTATGACATCTGGATTGACGATACATCAGACTTCTTTATCGGTGGAACCAAGAATGTTGGTTTTCTTCTTGCTTCTGATGGTTCTAAAGCTATGAGTCTTCTTGCCGGTGCCAACTCCGATGACTTCGTTTTTAATATCGGCCAAGACCAGCAAGGTGTTGACTTGGGATTGTACGGTACGACAGCGAGTGCGAAACTCTTGTTCGATTCTGACGCAGACGCACTGATATTCAACGCGATTGATATTCACATTGGCGACGAAGATGAAATTATGTGGGGCGATTCTACCGATATGGTTCTTTCGTATGATGCCACTAAGAACCAGTTAGAGCTTCGGGAACTTACTACTGGCGACGCTGCTGTTCTGCAAATAGTTGGTGGCGAAGGCAAGGAAGGCATTCTCATTTTGGCTGCTGATGACGACGACGATGCTACAGACCAATGGGAGATAGCCGCAAGCATAACTGGTACTCTAACTTTTGGTAACGACGCTTCAGCGGATTCGTTTACAGACTACTTAACTATAGCTCATACCACGGGGTTATTAACCTTAAAAGAAGGCGAGTCAATCAGTAACAACACTGACGATAGTATTATTCTAACATCCAATGACGAAGACATGACTTTGCTGATTTTGGGTCATTCAAACGCCAAATCCGCTATCCTTGATTTAACTGCTGATGCTGGCAACGATAACGTCGATACTTGGACGCACACAGTTGCCGATGGTGGAGCATATACGATTGCCAATGAGGGTACTGCAACGTTGACTGTAGCAGAGGCTATGGATATAACCGGCACAATTACTCTTGGCGATGATGAGATTTTAACTAACGCAGGTGATGTTGTTGATATTACCGGCGATGACGGTGCTACTACATTTGCTATCAGGGGTTATACTGGCAACTTCTCAGCAGTTCTTGAAATATCTGCTGATGATGCTGCTGATAACGCAGACACTTGGCTTTTTACTGTTGCTGATGACGGAGCAATGTCTATTGCCAACGATGGCACGGCTACAATGACTATCGCTGAAGCTGTAACTATAAGTGGTGTTACCACGCTGGCAGGTAGCGTGCAGCCTGGGGTGGACATTGGCGATGGAGCAGCGTATGATTGCCTTGTTGCTAATTCTGGCAAGATTCATTTTATTCCACAGCAAGGCCAGAACTCAAAAATAGATCTTCCGGCAGAAGCCGCTGGGTTGGTTTATGAGTTTTGGTATACTGGAACTGCCGTTGAAACGCACGACCATATTATAACTTCAGAAGATGATGGAAATCCGTTTTATGGCGGAGTTGTTTTTCTCGATACTGCTAACGCTATATCGACTGTATGGAGCAACAATTCTTCTTATTCAGAGATTAACCTTAACAACATTGACGCTGGTACTGTATTAAAATTCGTTTGCGATGGTACTGGCTGGTTTATGACTGGAACGGTTGTTTCTGATACCGCACCGGTGATTGCAATTCAGTAATGTTTAATTTAGGTGGGGGGCAACGTAGCCCCTCACCTTGTTTTTTGTTTAAGGAGAAAAGAAATGAAGAAATGGAAGTATGAAGTAATTATTGTGGCGGTTCTGCTTGTTGTAGGACTTGGTGTTTGGTGGTTCGTTGCCACTAAAGACGAGCGTGCGACAAAAGCTGATACTGAACTTATGATTAAATTCGCACAGAGACAGGCACTGGAGATTGCAATAATCGAGCAAACGTCAAAACTTACTGACTACAAAAGGCAGATAGCGCAGATTCAGCAACAGAAAAAACAGGTGTTGGAACAGGCAGTACAAAATCCAATTATAGCAGAAGATGTAAATGACAGTAGATAACATAAAATTCACCAGTCCTACCCCAGGTCAGTCGTCCAGCTCACCTTCTATCATTGAAGGTAGTGTTGTGGTCGGCGGGCAGGACACTTTACTCATAGCGGATATGTCCTCACGCGATTTGTTTGAGGGTATTTATATAGAACTAAAAAAACTGAATCTTAGGCAACAAGAAGCCTTTGAGGAACAAGTTAATGATGGAGATGTATTATGCAGATAGTAGGAACTACAGGGGTCATTGCCGAGGTTAATGACGCCAAGAGACAGCTTGTAGATGCGCCAAACAAAGCCTTGCTTGCCAACGACGCCGGCAATGCTTATGTGGTTCATATTGATGTAACGCCCGAAGCCAATGATGTCTTTTTCTATCTCAAGAACAAAGACGATAGAGCATTGAAAATCCACAGAATAGATGGTTTTTGTGTTACTACAAACGAGGAAGTTAGTTGTTATACCGGCGCTACTGATGATGGGCTTTTCTCGTCAGGCGATACGCTTGTCCCGACAAATCTTAATACGGGGAAAAAGATAGCGGACGTGGACTGCGTTCAGGATGCTACAGATTTAGCCCCGACCGGCGGAAATGTAATAGCACTATTAAAAATGCCAGCAACGACATTACAACGAGCCGTATTTGAGTTTCCAGAATGTATCATTCTTAATAAGAACCAGAGATTTCACATGGAAGTGGCTGGTGCGGCTGCGGTAGTAAACTTTAGTGTATTTTTCTACTTTGAATAATGGCAGTACCAATAAAAAAACAGCCCATACAGGCGGTCTATAGTGGAAACTCTTTCGATGGGGTGAGGATGGATGCTTCCACCCACTCACTTCAGACGATAGACTACGCCCACCACCAAATCCACAATGGAAGTTCGTTCACTTGCCATTACACACAGGACGTAACAGACACCAACGATAGAAGTATAATAGCATTTAAGACACCCAATACAAATAAATATCTACATATAACGGCCTCTGCTTCCGCAACTGCCGTGTCTCGCGCCTCTGTAATTGAGGCGCCTACTATTACCGATAACCAGGGAACTACGCTTGCGATTTATAACAGAAGAAGGGTTGGAAATCCGGCCACAAGTATAGTAATAGATACAAGTCAAACTCCTGATACCACCGGTTCCGCCATGTATTTTTCTATAGTAGATATGGCACAAGTTACAGGTGGTACAGTGTTGGCAACCATACCTTTAGGCGCGACTACAAGTCCTGTCAAATCAATAGGTGGACTGGCAAGGTCACAACAAGAATGGATATTAAAACCAAATACTTTATATGCTTTTCAGGTTGAGAGTCTGGATGCAAGTGATAATACGCATTGGATAGAACTCGATTGGTACGAGCAGACAGATAGGAATACATAATGGCTATAACTGAAACAAGCATCTGTAATCAGGCGCTGATGAGAATGGGTCAAGATTTGATTGACGACATTGACGGCTCGGATGTTCTGGAGGAAAAGTGCGCAGTTGTCTTCGACCAGATACGGGACGAGGTCTTGACAATGGGGCCGGAGAACGGCTGGAAGTTCGCCAAGATGACTTACCACGGCATAGACAGGGAGAGCATAACTATCGCCTCTATTGCCAACAGTTCCACGTCGGGCGATATTACCGTTACAGGCACTCACGCGCTTGTTGTGGGTGATATGGTTGAACTAACCGGCGATACGGGTTACGACGATACCTACGTTGTAACCGCCATTTCGACTACGGCTACTTTCGATGTAACTGCAACATACGTAGCCACAGGAACGGGAACTGCCTACTGGACTTCAAGGAAATACGCATATAGATACGCAATACCCACAAGTAAAAAAGTCGTTAAGACTTTAGTGGGTGGCGTGGAACTGACCGACTGGGTCAAGAGGGGTGTTTACATTTTAACTAATATGGAAGCCGAAGAGGTGGATATGGACATTATCCAATCTATAACAACCGTCACTTTGTTCCCCGACCACTTCGTAGGGGTATTGGTATTGAAACTGGCGATAGCACTTCATTATAACTTAACACAGGACTTGAACGCAATCCAACTTCTTTTTGCGGAGCTGGACTTGGCGATGCCGAAAGCGATAGCAATGGACGAGAAAGAAAAATACGCACAGGAATACAGTGACAGTTGGGTTGCTGCCGGCAATATAACAGACACAATAGAATAAGGAGTTATTATGGCAAATATGACAATCGGCGCGGTCACTGCCAGAAGCGGCAAATCCAGAATGAGGGATGTCACCTTTACTCATACTGATGTTGGTACTGCTGGCGGAGCGGCCACTACGACTTTCCCCATAAGTGGCAGATTATTAAAATACATAACAGTTGGTGGAGATGCAGTGTGGCAGTTTGTTCTTAACGATGGTACAGTAGATATTTTTTCTTCCGGCAACCTAAACGGCGCAAGTTCAGCCGCAAATACAGCTATATTAAGTTTACATGGAACTATACCGCATAATGGTATTCCTATGGCTGGGCAATATCTGACTTGTACCACTACTAATGTTGCTGCGGCAGCCAACGGAACAGCACCAACTATAACCGTGTTCTGGGAAGAATCAGCAGAATGCAACGCAATACTTTAAGGAGTTATCATGCCAGACAGTAATATGACAATCAGCGCCGTAACGTCACGTGGCGGCAAATCCAGAATGAGAAGTGTTACCTTTACGCAGACAGCGATAGGCGCGACAGGTAACGCAACTACGACTTTTCCAATAAGTGGTAGATTACTTAGATATGTAACTACAGGCGGAGATACTTCGTGGACAGTTACCCTTAATGATGAGACAGTAGATATTTTCGCCGTAACATTGACCGGAGGAGATAACACCCCACAGACAGGAATATTAAGTATGAGCGCTACGATTCCCCATGATGGTATCCCGATGTCTGGACAAAAGTTATTGTGTACTGTATCTGGCAGTGCTACTGCTGTGGCTGTTATTACGATTATCTGGGAAGAAAGTGCAGAATCGGCGGCGATACTTTGAACCTGACCACTCCATGCCACAAAATCTGGCCGTTACGAGCTACCGCAGCGGAGGATACCCTTTTAGATTTGACCACAAAGGGCGATTTTGCAAACAAGCCCGCTACGGGCGTGGTGGATTTACTCGCCGACTCCCTCGAATGGACTGCTAATTCCACCGAGAATGCTGCGCTTACCCACGATACCCAGACTAACGGTATGGAAATTTTCATCGCCGGAAGTACAGCCCATAGTAGGAACGTTATCTGGTATCTGACCGCATGGCGCAATGAGAACGGCCCTGCAAAAAGGGTGGCGCAAGGCACGGCCACTACCGGAACACAAGCGGTAGTAAAGTGGCCTCATAACGGAGTGGTTATAGCAAACACTTTCTGGTGCGACCAGATAGTAATTACATGGGAGAACTGGCTGAAAGAGGTAGAGGCAACAGACGTTGACGGCAATAGTAATAGTGTGGGGTCTTTATGGCTTGATACCTGTGGTTATAGATACTGGCTGATGGAGTTCAGGACTACTGAAGCCGATGCTACGGCCTTAACTAACCTTACGGCTTTCTATGGCCGCTTTTAATAGTGAAACATTACTCATTTATTGCTCTTTGGAGGCCAACGTTTTCGCTCATCAACTGCTCCATCTCTGCGTTATGCTCGCACGCAGCATCAAAACACCGACGTGAACACCAACAAATAGTTCCGTCAGAGTTAAAACCTGGCCACAGAACGCGACGGCCAGTGAACTCTTTTTCGCACCATTCGCATTTTTTAGTTTCTGATAATTTCATAATATCTCCTTAGTTTAAAAGGGCATTATAACACATTGTAATATGGAGTCAAGAAAAAAGTGGCCAAAACCAACAAAATAATCCAGTCGCTCAATGCAGGCGAACTGTCGCCCTTGATGGATATGCGCATCGACCAGCAGAAGTACCAGATGGGCTGCCGGAAGATGGAGAACTTCTACCCCTTAATCTACGGCGGGGCGGAGAGAAGGCCAGGCACTTACTACGTGGCCAGAGCGAAGCAGTCGGCAGACCCTACTGACGATAGTTTAGTAACTCCGATATGGGTAACAAGTACAACATATATAGTCAATGACTATGTACGGATAGCGGCTACTGGTATTACTTATATTTGCGAGACCGCACACACAAGCGGTACTTTTGCAACTGATTTGACCGCTGAAAAATGGGCGGTTGCAGGCAAGATAAGGAAAGTGGATTTTGTCTATTCCGTTGATATTGCCTATACACTTGAACTTGGTAATCAGTACATAAGAGTCTACGTAAGGTCCGGTCGATTCGTAGGGGTCTTGGTCGCTTCCACGACCGCGTGGACTGACGATACGAAATACTACGCAGGCGACCAAGTGGTAATGACCAGCGTAATTTACACCTGTTTAATAACTCATACCTCTGAAACTGACGGTACTGACGGTACGGGCGGTACGCCCGACGCAGCCGCCAATCCGATACAATGGTCTGTGGCGTCTCTTACTTCCGATTCATACCCCATATACGAGATACCCTCTCCATACTTAACGGCGGATTTGTTCGCGTTAAAATTCGAGCATTCCGCCGATGTTATGTTCATAACTCATCCCAATTACGAGCCGAGGAAACTGTCCCGCATAAGTGAGACTACTTTTGTACTGGAGGAACTTAATTTTCAAGATGGGCCATTCCAAGATTTAAATTCAGTTTCCACCGCTATAATAACTCCAAGCGATACTACGGGTTCTATTACCCTTACCGCTTCGGGTACTAACGCGGATGGTACTTCCTTTGCCCCGTTTGCGGACAGTTCAACGGCAGGTCACGCACCGAGTATAGCACCTGTAACAGATACAGATATAGGAACGTCTCAAACTAACAAGGCCATTACGGGAACTTTGTTTAAGATAGTTCATTCCATGGAGGCGGGGGAAGTTGATGTATCATTCACCTCTACAGGCAGTTCCGATTCCCTATTGGTTTATAAAGGTGTTATGTGGGACTTTGTAACTAACGGTACTTGGACTGGAACGATAAAATTGGAACGCGCTTATGTAGGAACTCCTACCACTTGGGAGACTATAGCAACGGTAGTCTCGGAGAACAATAACAATGCCCAGATAGATGGCACGGAAGAAGTTGACGACGCCTTCTACCGAATGACTGCCACGGACTTTACACCAGGTGGCTCGGCCAACTGCCAGTTTTCTGTTAGGGACACTTCCCATATAGGGGTAGTTGAAATTGCCGCTGTTTCCAGTACGACCGTAGCTACAGGAATAGTCGTTGCTACATTAGGTTCTACCGATGGTACTCACCGATGGGCGGAGGGTGCGTGGAGCAATTTCAGGGGCTGGCCTAACGCTGTTGCTATTTCGCCGGAGGAAAGACTTACCTTTGCAGGTTCGGCGAGTTTCCCCTTAACTGTCTGGGGAACGAAGTCTGGCGACTATACCGATATGACCGCAGGAACTCTGGCCGACGATGCAATTATATTCACCTTAATAGGTTCGGGCAGACAGAACGCTATAAGATGGATAATCTCCAAGAACTCTCTAATCTTGGGTACTTACGGTGGTGAACATTTATTGGGCGCTTCCGATGACAAGGAGGCTATGACCCCGACCAACGTAACGGCCAAGATACAGTCAACTTATGGCTCGGAGGATATACAGTCGATTCTTGTAGGCGATGCTATCTTGTTCGTCCAAAGAGGTGGACGCAGGTTAAGAGAAATGCACTACAGTTTTGAAAAGGACTCGATGGTAGCGGAAGATTTAACTGTCTTTTCAAACCATATTTCAGAGTCCACTTTTACAGATTTGGCCTACCAAAGAACGCCCGACCCAATGGTGTGGTGTATTAGAGCCGATGGTGTTGTAGCGGTACTAAGTTACGAGCGGGCGCAGGACGTTTGGTCTTGGTGCAGGCTAATAACAGGAACGACAAGTTATACAGTCGAGAGTGATTTTGAGAGTGTGTGCGTGATACCTTCAGGAAGTGAGGAAGACCAGATATGGTTCTCTATTGAAAGAGTAATTGATGGGAACAGCGTGAGATATATCGAGTTTTTGTCTACCAGAGATTTCTGATGACAGTAAAAGCTGACGCACACTACTTAGACTGCGATATAAAACCCCTAACGCCTGAAGACTGGACATCGCCGCCAAGTGTAGTAACATCAGTAAAGTTTAATATAGCAGTTGTTACAGAAAATACAAGGTTCTTTATATTAGATTCTGATTACCAATCGACTTTAGTAACTCCGACAAGGAATGACGGTGGGCCGGTGGTTGGTTGTCAATCAGTGGCATTTAACTTGGACGGAAATTTCGTCGTCGGTTATCAGCCGGTCAATGACGGGCCGGCGATACAGATGTTCGATACGGACGGCAACGTAATCGGCCCGACCTTTGAATGGGAGTTCGGGGTCGAAGGTAATGGCTATTTACAAGACCTTACTTTCTCTAAAGATGGCAATTATATTTACGCCGCACAGGGCATAACAACCTCACGTATTTTTAAGTGGGACGTTTCTACCGGCGACCAAATATGGAGAAAGGACAGCGTAGGTCTTCCCGTCACGATAATGCACCCGCATTACGACGATAGGATAATTAGTTTCAGGTATCCTTTTTCTGGTGTTGGCGGGTTAAGCTTTCTTGAGGGATGGCGTCCCGCAGTTTTTGATGAAAACGGGAACATAGACAACTATTGGTCAATGAGCTTTTGGGGTTCTTCGGGCAATCTTGCCATTCCAGCCCGACCAAGTGCTACCGTATGCAGTACCAAAAACGCTTATATCGCCTGTCTGCAAACTGGAGACCATTTTTGCATAGCAAGATTATCGCTTACTGATTTTGATGATTACGATACGTGGTCACTTGAAACGGGTGCAGATTGCTATGCAATATGTCTGTACGGTGATTATCTTTACGCTTTAGTTGTTGATTCGGCGCCACACGCTTTTGTTTATAAGTTCAACGCAGCGGATTTAACTGTGGACAGTTTTGTAAATCTTACTTCTCCGCTTATTGTCACTCAGTCCAAGGATATGTGGCTTGATTATCTTGGGAGAATTGCATTAAAATCAAGAGACCCAGCTCTTAGTAACCGAGGGGTAGTTTTGTTGGACAGCGACGACCTGTCTATAATAGATTCGATTGATACAGGATTAAGCAGTTGGACATCGCAACTTATTTTCGATGCCCATTCCCTGCCAAACGCCTTTGAGCATACTTTCGGCCCGACAACAGGAGCGCCTACCTCTCAGCAGGACAGGACTGTGGCCTATCCCGCCAACTGGTTGCATTTAGAGGGTGAAACGGTTCAGGTGTTAGGAGATGGGATTTTCTTGGGTACAGAAATTGTAAGTGGCGGCCAGATAGATTTAGACGACAACACAACCAACAACCACGTAGGACTTAGATTCGATTCCAAAGTACAGCCAATGAAGATAGACGGCGAGGCTCAGGTCAAGAGGATAAGCAAGTTAATCCCAGATGTATTCGAGAGCGTGGGCGGTGACTACGGAGAGAGCGAAGACGATTTATATACAATGGTACTTAGAACGACTAACGACCCGATGGATATAGACGGCGAACTACACACAGGATATATCGAACTTCCCTTTAAAGGCAGGTACGACAGGCAGGCGGACATATTCATTGTGCAGAACGAACCTCTGCCGATGCACTTACTGGGGCTGGGCGTCAATCTTTCCGTGGAGGCGATTTAGTGGCAACCCTAACGGCAGCACATTTCGTAGATTCTGACATAACCGAGGGCACTTCCGGCTCCGACAGTTGGACTTCCGCACCTTCTGATACAACTGACTATTATGAACTTGATTTCGACGGCGCAGACGAAAACAATCCTATAACTGTTGGCGACGCTTTAACTTCCGGCGCAAAAACAGGGACTTGTATCTCAATTACCTACTCAACCTCTGCAACTGGCATAATGACATATACTTTAGTCGGCGACCAGTTTGTAAATAACGAAACCATTCAGGACGATGATACAAATGCGATTGACGTTGTTGGAACACCTCACGATAACGGCAATGGCTTAATAAGCACACAAGGCAGGAGTACGACCTTTCCGCAGAACAGGTTACACCTTGAAGGCGAAATTGTCCAGATATTAGACGATGGCGTTGTTGCCAACTATTATCTCCTTTCGTTTGACGGCGCTGATGAAAGTAATCCGATTGAGGTTAGCGATACGTTAGCCTCTGGAGAGAAGACTGGTACATGCGTAGCAATTACTTATACCACATCAGCGACAGGAACTATGACTTACATACTTGATGATGCTCAGTTTGCCGATGACGATGAAATTACAGGTGGCGGAAATACAATAGATGTAAATGGAACTCCAGAAACGACTGGCCAAGTAGTTGCAAGTGGTGTTGTAGTAGGTATTGCGGGTACGTACCATATAGGCTTGGCTTTTACTTCAGAACTGAAACCCACCAAACTGGACATAGAGGGAATGGGGCTTGTCCTTACCAAGAAAATTACCAAAGCCATTATTAGTTTTTATAATACTCTTGAAGGCAAGTACGGCCTGACAACTTCCACTTTATACCCTATACCATTTAGTACAACCTTATTCACGGGCATTAAAGAACTGCCGTTCAAAGGTCAGTACGAAAGAGAGGGCGATATTATAATCCAGCAGACCCAGCCCCTGCCAATGCTAACGAGGGGACTGGTGTTAGATGTGGGGGTGCACCTGAAATAATGGAGTTCCGAGAGACCACACAGGAAGATTTAGATTTCATGGCCAACAACTCCGTGAGCAGGGGCATACAGAAATGGCAACCTGAACAGGCGGAGTTTATGTTCACTCTGGAACACAAGGGCGAAGTTCTTGGCGTGGGCGGGTTCAGGCTGATAAACCTGACTACGAGTTGGGGGTGGGTTTACCTCTCGCACTTGGCGGGCAACCACGTAATAGTAGTCTATCGGGTGATAAAGGAGTGGATAGCCAAGTTTGTTGAAGACCACAAAATCAAGAGATTACAATGTTACGTTGAGATGGATTTTCCTGAAGCTATCAGAATGGCCGAACATCTCGGTTTTCACAAGGAATCTGTAATGAAGAATTTTATGGGTGATAAAGACGCCTTTATGTTTGTGAGGATTTTCTAATGGGGCAACTAATCCAAGTAGCAAGTATTGCAACAAGGGTCTGGAGCCAATATCAACAGGGCAAGGACATTGAGCAACAGACAAAAGACGAACAGGCCATATTAGAATACAACGCTTCGATTAAAGATAAAGAGGCTGAACTTGAACTTCAAAGGTCGAGAGGGGAAGCGGAACGGTTCAGGAAAGAGGGCGAAGCCTTTAAGGGTGAGCAGGCAGTTGCTTATGCCAAGGGTGGGGTTTTAATTAAAGGCACACCTGGCATAGTAAAGAGAAGTACCGCCGACGAACTGAACGCCGATAGAATGTCTATTCTGGCAGAAGGATTTTTGAGAAGGTCGACAAGGCAGCAAGAGGCCGAGGGATTGCGGTATGCCGGTCGGGCAACGAGGGCAAGAGGATATAATATAAGAAAAAGACATACTTATAGAGCCTACGGTTCCATACTCACGGGCATTGGAACTTTGGCCGCAGGGTGAGTTAAACTATGCCAAGAATACCACAGTACAGACGACAAAGATTACCAAGTACACTTACCGGCTTAGCGCCGCGACCGAGAGAGGCTGCCTTTAGCGCGCAGGAGGAATTTCATAGGGGGACGGAAGAACTTGCTGATGCAGCGGGTGGCTTGGCCGGTGTATTAAATATGCTCAAGAAGAAGAAAGAGAGTGGCATGAACGACCTCCTATTGTCTAAAGCCACACGCCAGCTTTCAGAAGGTGACGCCGCCGACACTGAGCGGATGAACACCCAAGAGTACGAGAACATCGCCGACCTGAACAAAGACCAAGAGGGGTATGGAACAAGACGCGACACCCGCGTAAAAGCGATATCACAGGATTTGGGACTTGACGCAGACACTGACCGGCGGCTCCAGATATCTTCAAACAATAGCTATGCCGCAGCCGAATACAGGATGAGGGGGCAGACTGCCCCAGTAGAAAAGAACATGGCCTCAGCCTCTTGGGGACGCGATGTTGTAGCCCGATACCAAACTATGCCCGCACCTGTCGACTCGACCTATCCCCAGTGGGTACAGGACAAAGCTCAATCAAGGGCTTCGCACAGATTCTATCTTTCCGACAATAAGTTGGACTATCTGGAAGCGCAGGCTTTATACACTGCTTCAAGTCAAGTTGATAGCCAGGGCGTAGTAACGACAGACTTGGGGATGATAGAACAGGCAGACAAAATCGTTGCCGAGTCTGAGCATCTTACTCCAGCACAGATACAAGACCTTAAAAACAAATCTAAATCTGCAAAAGGAGTGGGCAGGGCACTTACTGAATTACAGAGAAAAGAGGCAGTAGAAGCAGAAAGAAGAGATATAGATAAGATATTTACTTTGTCAGGGCCAGAATTTTTAGCGGAAGCCCAAACTACTTTGGGCAAAATAAATACTTCTCCTAATATGACCGTTGACGAAAAACGGAAAGAGCGCAAGTTGGTAGAAGACAAAATTAAAGCTATTGAGAAGGGCACAGATGCCGTTACAAACCAAGCAACAAAAGGAGATTTAGAACGGGTTGCATATACGATAGCCCTCGGTACAATAAATTTACCAGAATACGAAGAGATGTTACAAAATGCCAGATATCCGATTGGCCTTAATTCCAATCCAGACCATCCTGACCATGACTATGATTATCGAGGTGCGTGGAAGGCTGGCGAAGGCATTGGCTCAACAGGCCATTGGCCGAGCAAGTGGAAGACAAAAGATAATATTCGCAGATATATTGACGGGGCAGATACTACTAACGGCAATCCTGCCACTAAAACAAAACTTACAACAGAAGAAGAGAAACAATTCCAACAATGGTATAAGGAAGCTGTTAAGCAATCCAAGACTCCTACTATTGATGATAAGGCATACGATGAACTCAGAAGTCTTGGCATAACAAAGTTTACGGCATCACAGGCAAAGGGATTAAGCGAAGCTTCTTATTGGGCAAAGGGGCAGTTGGTTGAAATAACAGACGACCTTGCTTTTCTTGAAGCTTTATTAAATAAATCCCCACAAGAAAAAGTGAAATTGACAAGCGAGAGACAATTACAGCTTGATAACTGGTCTCAATTTAACCGGTCAATGCGGTTGTGGCGAGCAGAAAATCCCGAAGCAGTCGAGGGCGACTATTATATTGAATCACGACGGAAGATGCCGT
>SDBS01001307.1_pt1 | contig 25239 bp, 19 predicted proteins | sample 2277091 | NCBI WGS metagenome assembly SDBS01 (sample SAMN10404972, study PRJNA504765) | marine sediment metagenome | isolation source: marine sediment core GS10_PC15, 163 cmbsf | place: Arctic Ocean: Southern Knipovich Ridge | collected 2010
AAACATCATCATTGAAAAATGACGAGTGTAGTGGTGTATTTTTTGAAAGGAAAACTCATGATTTTTCGTCTTTTTGTTAAATAGGTAAAAATTCACAACCGAATTGCCTTTAACATTCATACTAGACATTGTTTCGCAGCTTAATTGAAATAGAAATATTTTAAATTCACGCGTGCAATTTCAATGAATTGAGTGTATTTTTCTCAACGAGGTTATTTTATGATTTTAGCAGAAAAAAAGTATGATATTAAACCTATTGATAAGGGTTATTCAAATCGCACGCTTTACATTAACTTGACTTTAAAAGAAATAACTATCAAACCTGTTTCAAAAACTATGAAAGATAGTTTCATTGGAGGTAAGGGTTTTAACTTATGGCTCATGTGGAACTCACTTCCGAAAGATCGGATTGTACTTTGGGACGATCCTGAAAATGAAATCTGTATTGCTTCAGGTCCTTTAGGAGGGAATACATTTATTCCTGGTTCCGGAAAATCAATCATTACATCTGTATCACCACTCACAGGAATTATTGTTGATAGTAATGTAGGGGGAAATTTCGGTTCATATTTGAAATATTCAGGTTTTGATGCCTTGGAAATCCAAGGAAAATCAGATGAAGAAATAAATATACACATTAATGGCGAAATAGGAATTATTCAAATCACTGATGCAAAAGGATATCCAGATGATTCTCATTTACTTACTCAAAAAATAACTAAAGAATTCGCAGAGGATTCAGAAACGGACAAAAGAAGTCGCGTTTCTATTATTAGTTCAGGAAAAGGAGCTAAACACACAAAGCTAGGAATGCTTAATGTTTCTTGGTATAATAAAAAGAGAAATTGGGCATCCTACAAACAAGCCGGACGGGGGGGTATTGGTACTGTTTTTAAGAATAAAAATATAAAAGCAATAATTTGCCTTTCACCAAAGGTAAATTTTAAAATAAACAATCCCGCTGATTTAACTGGTGCCCGGGATGTGGGAAAAAAGCATAATCTCGAAATTATAAAGAACGATCCACTTCAAAATGAAATGCGGGTTGTTGGAACAGCACATTTACCGGAAATTATGAATAAATTTGATCTTCTACCCACTGAAAACTTTCGGTATGGCGCCCATAAAACATTAAAAGGTGAAGATTTTCCTTATACAAGAGAAATTTGGAGGAAAATTTATTCAAATAAAGGAAGTGGAGGAGATGCTTGTTCACTTGGGTGCACTATCAGCTGTTCTCATTATACTGAAAATCATAAAGTCTTAACAGGTCCTTTTAAGGATCAAGAAGTAATAGTTGATGGGCCAGAATATGAGACCATAGCAGGTTGCGGATCAAATTGGGATGTATGGGACCCAAAATGGATTCTTGAGGCTAATTTTTACTGTGATACTTATGGATTGGATACTATTTCCGTAGGAACGGGAATTGCTTTTGTCATGGAATGTTACGAAAAAGGTATAATAAATAAGAAAATCACAGGAGGTATCGAGATTGAATTTGGAAATGCTGCTGCAGCACTGGAATTGATTCATCAAATGGCAACAGGAACTGGATTTGGAGTTATTGTTGGACAAGGAATTAGGGAAATGAAAATTATCTTCGAGAATTATGGGGGTGATCCTAAATTCCTTCAAGATATTGGAATGGAACATAAAGGTCTTGAATTTTCCGAATATATCACAAAAGAATCTCTGGCTCAGCAGGGCGGATACGGATTTACCTTAAAAGGTCCGCAACACGATGAAGCTTGGTTAATTTTTGAAGATATGGTTAGAAATTCGATGCCCACCTTTGAAGATAAAGCACAAGCATTACACTGGTTTCCTTTATGGAGAACGTGGTTTGGTCTTAATGGCTTATGCAAACTTCCTTGGAATGACGTAGTACCACCGGATAATAAAGACAATCCGATTAAGGATCCCAAAACTAACGAATTACTTCGAGCAAAAATCCCTAAACATGTGGACTGGTATGCAAAATATTTTTCTGCAATTACGGGAAGGGAGTCTAAACCGGAAGATTTAATTAAAATGTCGGAAAGGGTTTATAACTTCCAGAGAATTTTTTGTATAAGATTAGGAAAGGGTTTGCGTGAAAACGATTCAAATTTCCCATATCGTGCCGTTGGACCGGTGACTGTTGAAGAATATGAATCTAGGGAGGAAAGATACGACAAACAATTGAAAGAGATCATAAATATTAACCCCACAGGAAAATCAACTGAAGAAAAAATCAAAGATTTAAGAATTTACCGGGAAAAACAGTATGAATTACTCCAAGATGCAGTTTATAAACAGCGGGGTTGGAACGAACAAGGATGCCCGACTATTAAAAAAATAAAAGAACTTGGAATAGATTTCGATGAAATCATAAAAATAATAACACCTTATCAGTAGTCGGCAAATTGAATTATGGAAATATTGAAAAAAAAATCGAAAAATTTTACTTTTTTTCATTTAATTCTTTTGATCTTAAAGTAGAGGCTTCAATAGCAGAAATTATTGTGCTTCTGAAATTGTTTTTTTCAAGAACATGGACACCTACAATTGTAGTCCCCCCCGGTGAAGTCACCATATCTTTCATAACCCCCGGGTGTAATTCTGTTTTTAAAAGCATTTCACCGGTTCCTTTTACAGTTTGAGCAGCCAGTTTATATGCAACATCACGGGGCATCCCCATTTTAACTGCACCGTCTGCCATTGATTCGATAAGAATTGCAATAAAAGCGGGACCGGACCCACTCAGCCCAGTTACAACGTCCATATGATATTCCTCAATTTGAACTACTAGTCCAATTTTTTCAAAAATTGAATTTACAAAGCCAAATTGTTCTGATGTTACATTCTTATTTTTAGATAAAGCAGAAGCCGCCTGGTTTACAGATGCCAACACGTTTGGCATGATTCTTACTACTGGTACATTCCCACCAAATGTTTCCTCATAAACAGACATTGTAATTCCTGCTACGATACTAATTATCACTTTTAATTTTAGTATTTGAGAAAGATTGATTTTTTCCAGTTTTTCAAGTTGTTTCAATCCCTTTAGCACTTTTTCAAGAACTTTTGATAAAAATTGAGGTTTAATTGCAATGAAAATATATTCGCTGTTTAAAAATAACTCTAATTCGTCTTTTGCAGTTTGTACGGAAAGAGTTTTAGAATACTTTTCAGTAATATTCTTTTTAATATCATAAATTATTATTTTATCACTTGGAACTAGGCTATTTTTTACGATTGACTTTAAAAAAACGCTTCCCATGGTTCCAATTCCTAAAATTCCGAGTTTAAATCCGTTTTCTGAAATATTTTACACCTTTTTTGTGAATTGTTAGTAAAACTCAAGTAACATTTGTTAAAAAATTTCTTTAAGATATTAATTTCTCAAAAAAAAAAATTATGCATTTGGGTCTAGATCAGAATTGATATTTTAATATTAAAAATAATAAATGTATTTTATAGTTCTTCGAAATATCAATTTAATATATCTTTTAAAAATCTATTCAACCTATCGAAAGAGAGATGAAAATAAAAGAACAGAGAAGAATCAACTCTCACCCTATTCTTCAAACTCCAAAAATTGAACCGGTTTCATTTTATTTTAACGGAATTAAGATGACAGGTAAAAAGGGAGAGATGATTACATCTGCCCTTATTGCAAATCATATAAACATCTTTGGAAAACACATTAAAGATAAATCACCCCAAGGTATTTTTTGTGTAAATGGTCAATGTGCTCAATGTACCGTGATCCTAAATGGAAAACCAGTCAAAGGATGCATTACAGCACTTGAAGAGGAGGCAATCATTGAAAGCTGCAACAGCATCCCCGAACTTCCTGCACATGATAAAGTATTGAATGTTAGAGATCCTTTAAAGGTTGAAACACAAGTTCTAATAATTGGAGGGGGCCCTTCGGGACTTTCAGCTGCAATAAAACTAGGAGAACATAATATATCCACTCTTTTAGTTGATGATAAGGGACATCTGGGTGGAAAATTAGTACTTCAAACCCACAAGTTTTTTGGGTCTCAAAACGATGTATATGCCGGTGAACGAGGAATCAATATTGCTAAAATCCTCGAAAATAAAGTTAAAATGTTACCGTCTGTAGAAATTTGGAATAATAGTAGTGCTGTTGCGGTTTTCAGTGACGAATTTGTAGGTATTTTGAAAAACGGTAATGAATATACATTAGTAAAACCAGATTATCTCCTGATTGCAACAGGGGCAAGAGAAAAAATGATCATTTTTTCTGGTAACACTCTACCTGGTGTTTATGGGGCAGGGGCATTTCAAACACTAGTAAACAGGGATCTCATTAAATCTGCAGACAGGATATTTATTGTGGGAGGGGGCAATATCGGTTTGATTGCAGGATACCATGCTATTCAAGCTGGTATTGAAGTGGTTGGCCTGGTTGAAGCGTTATCCGAATGTAGCGGTTATAAAGTTCATGAAGATAAGCTTAAGAGGCTAGGAGTTCCGATATATACCAGTCATACGATTATCTCAGCTAATGGTGTTGACCAAGTAGAATCTATTACTATCGGTGAATTGGATAAAAATTGGAATGTTATCTCTGGTACTGAACGAAAATATTCTTGCGATTCTATCCTTATTGCAGTCGGTTTAAATCCCATAGATGAATTTTATAGTAAAGCTAAAGATTTTGGTTTCAAAGTTTGGGTGTGCGGAGATGCGCAAGAGATTGCGGAAGCTTCCTCAGCTATTTTTACGGGAAGAATAGAAGCAATTAAAATATTAAAGACAATTGGAATTGTAATCAACGATAATTTAGAGAATCTTGAAAAGAAAGCAAATTTGTTAAAATCAAAACCTACAATGCCTTTACAAATTATAAAACGAGTAAGTGAAAGAGATATATTTCCATTATTTCATTGCACACAACTTATTCCTTGTAATCCCTGTACTGCAGTATGCCCTCAGGATCAAATTTTCACAATTGAGAATTTAATAACTCAAATTCCGTATTTCAAGGGAGAAAAAGAATGCATCGGATGCGGTCGGTGTGTTTCAATTTGCCCAGGTTTAGCTATAACATTATTAGATTATCGTAAGGATAAAGAAAATCCATTTGTTACATTCCCATACGAATTAACTTCTCAAAATATGATAGAAGAACAATTTGTTAGGATTGTGAGCAACCAAGAAGATCTGGGTTATCATAAAATAGTGAAAACCAGAATTATTAAAGAATTTCCTCAAACCCTATTAATTACGGTTAAACTCCCAAAAGAAATTGCCCAAAAAGCTGTTGGTATTGGTTTTAATAAAAAAATAGCCAGGGATCCGATAGAAATATACAATAAAAAATTTGTTGAAGACGATATAATTGTATGTCGCTGTGAACGGGTTTCTGCAGGAGAAATTAGAAATTGGATAAAACAAGGGATTACAGATATAAATGAATTAAAAGCTTTAACAAAAATTGGAATGGGTGCATGCGGAGGAAAGACTTGCTTTCCTTTAATATTGAGTATTTTTAGACAGGAAGGCATTTCAATAGAAAATATAACCAAAGGTTCTGTGCGCCCGTTGTTTATGGAAGTTCCAATGAAATATTTCGTTCGAAAAAAAGAGGAGTTATAACAATGGTTAATTATGATTGCATCATTATTGGGGCAGGAAGTGTAGGTGTTCCAACCGCATTAGCTACATCTAAAGATGGTCTTAAAACTTTAGTAATTGATTCTCTTCCTTCTGTTTCTCAAGGTGATAATAAACATGCAATCGGGGGAATTCGGGCATCACATTCCCAAAAAAGCAAAATTCTATTATGTCAGAGATCTATAGAAATTTTTTCTAGTTGGGAAGATAATTACGGTGATAACATATGGTGGGTTGAAGGCGGTTATGTTTTTATGGCATATACCGAAGAACACGAAAAACTACTTAAAGAAACAGTGAAGTTACAGAAATCTTATGGATTAATTATTGATTACGTCGATGCGGTGAAAATCAAAAAATTAATTCCGGGGATAAATGATCAGGGCTTATTGGGAGGAACTTTCAGTCCAAAAGATGGTAATGCTTCACCTTTATTGGCGCTGCATTCTTTTTATAGACAGGCAAAAAAATTTGGAGCGGAATTTATATTTAATGAAAAAGTAACTGAGCTCCTCTTAAATAATAGGAAAATAATTGGAGTAAAAACTCAAAAGGGAATTTATTATGGAGATTACATCGTTAATGCAGCGGGAGCGCATGCTAAAGATATAGGAAAAATGGGTGGGATCAACATTCCTATATATCCAGAGTCCCACGAAGCGGGAATAACAGAACCTGTAAAGAAATTTTTTTCTCCCATGGTTGTTGATATAAGACCTTATATTGATCACCAGTTTGGAAACTCAAAAAATTACTATTTTTATCAAAACATTGAGGGAAAAATAATATTTTGTTTAACTCCTGATCCAAGCATCGCGGGAATTAACCGGAAAGAAACAAGCTTATTTTTACCCCAAATCTCCAAAAGAATAATAAATTTAATGCCTAGGCTAAAGAATATTAAAATAAGGCGTACATGGAGAGGTTTGTATCCTATGACTCCTGATGGATCTCCTATCGTCGGTAAAGTAAAAGATTTGAAAGGTTATATTAATGCAGTGGGTATGTGTGGTCAAGGTTTTATGTTAGGACCAGGATTAGGAGAATTAATTTCCAGACTAATAAATAATAAATTAACTCCCTCAGATAAAGATACATTGGGAGAAATGACACTCTATCGTGATTTTTCATCTGAGGAAAAATTGAAATGACTCTACTGTGTTATTATTATCTAAAAATTGGAATAAAAGTTATCAATAAATTAATCATCCAAATTTCATTAAATTGATTAATTATTTCAAAAATCATTAAACTTAATTTTCATTTATGAAAATATTTCATTAAGCTTTGAAAAAAGAGATTGATCATCATTAAAGTGCTAATATCTCCAATAAATATTGAAGAAGTCTTGGAAACTATAAAGGGAGAACCTGATATTATTGATATTAAGAATCCAATTGAGGGTTCACTCGGAGCAAATTTTCCATGGTTAATTAGTCAAACTCACTTGAAAATCCAAGAGAGAAATAATCGGAATGAAATGCGGGGTAAAAAAAAAATTGAATTGAGTGCAGCAATAGGTGATTTTCCTTTTTTACCAGGAAGTGCGAGTTTGGCAGCATTAGGAGCAGCCGTTTCGGGTGTAAATTATGTTAAAATTGGGATGATGGGTCCGAAGGATAAAGAAATGGGAATTATGATGGCCAAATCAGTTGTAAGAGCAGTAAAAGATTATAATCCTGAGATAAAAACTGTAATTGCGGGTTATGCAGATCAGCATCTGTTAAATAGATCAATTGATCCAATGTTTATTCCTGAAATTACTTATGAAAGTGGTGCAGACATTGCAATGATTGATACAGCAATTAAGAACGGACGCTCACTATTTGATCATCTCCCCTTTCTCAAAATTATGAAGTTTAAGGAAATTGCCAAATCCAATAATATTGAAATTGCCCTTGCAGGATCTTTAAAATTTGATGATTTAGATAAATTATCTAAGCTTGAACCTGAGATCATAGGAGTTCGCTCGATGGTATGCGAAAATTTTGATCGAGTTAAGGGAAGGATTAAATCCGAATTGATTCTCAAATTGAAGGAAAAATTAGAAATTTAAGACTCTCACTTTTCAGTCAATCAAAAAACTTGTTTTTAAAAGCTTAGAATAAATATTGATTTTTGTTAGATCTTTGTTTTTAATTGCCACTTCTGTTTTTTTTATATTTTAAAAATTATTAGCTTCAAAATAAAAAAATATAAGAATTTCATAAAAATAGTAAATTTAATTGAATTTTATATTTTTTATTAATTTATAGGTGTATAATTTTGCCGTCTGAAGAGTTTTATTTCAAGTTATTGTTAGAATCAGGTATTTCGAACGCTGAGATCAGCGATTTAGTAAAAAAACAAATAGATAAAATGAAAGGTTTGATTAACGAAGAGACTGCTCTTTTTATCATAGCGAAAGAACGGGGATTGAATACAGATGAACATAAAATTATGGCTTCAACTGATAAAGATTATGCTATTAGTGAATTAGATGATACAAAAAGAAATGTGAACGTTGTTGGAAGAATCGTAAATTTTATGGGTCCAAGAAAATTTAACAAAAAAGATGGAACGATAAGTTATTGGAGCAATTTTTGGATTAGAGATGGTACAGGAGAGGTTAAAATTCTCCTTTGGGATGATCGTGCAAAATATGTGGAACATGAAGATTTTAAGCCAAATGAAATTGTCAGAATATTTAATGGATACGTTAAGAAAAATAGAGACGGAGAGATCGAGTTGCATGTAGGTAACAGAGGGGATGTTGAGATTAACCCAAATGATGTTGATAATAAAAAATACCCAAAAATAAATCAACAAGAAGATTTACGAAATATTTCCGATTTCACAATTCAAATGAAAAGGGCTTCCGTGCAAGGAACAGTTATTATAATATATGATCTTAGGTCATTTGATAAAAAAAATTCACTAGAAAAAGGAAAAGTTCAACGAATTATAATAAAAGATGATTCAGGAGATATTCCTGTTGTATTTTGGGATGAAGATACGAACAAATTACGAGAAATAACTGAAGGAACCAAAATTCTCCTAACAAATTTAAATTTAAAAACTCAATTTAGAAATAAGGACAAATTAGAACTTCACTATCAAAATGGCTCTTCCTTTAAAATAATTGAAGAGGCAGGTAAAAACAATGATAGTTTTATTAAAATAACATCAATTGATGAAACTTTAAATCAGGATGGTATCTTCAACATTCAAGGTGAAGTTGTAAATATTGAAAACATAAGAGAAATTGAATTTAAAGATGGAAGAAAAAGTAAACTTCTCGCATTGGACCTCAGTGATGATACTGGGGCAATTAAAATAACATTTTGGGGAGAAGAAGCAGAAAAATATAAAGATCTTAAAATCGGAGAAAATATTAAACTCAATAAAGTAGACATTAAAAGGAGCAATTTTTCAAATAGAAACGAAGGAACTTTTCGTCAACGATCACAACTAGAACAAAATCTAAACCTTAATTTTGAGAAAACCCACAAAATCCCAACTATCAACAACGAAAGTGGCGGAAATGAAACGTTAAAAATAACGGCAATTGATGAGGCATTAAATCAAGATGGTATCTTCAACATTCAAGGTGAAGTTGTTGATATTGAAAATATAAGAGAAATTGAATTTAAAGACGGAAGAAAAAGTAAACTTCTCGCAATGGATCTGAGTGACGATACTGGGGCAATTAAAATAACTTTTTGGGGAGAAGAAGCAGAAAAATATAAAGATCTTAAAATCGGAGAAAAAATTAAACTCAATCAAGTAGATATTAAAAGAAGTAACTTTTCAAGTAGAAACGAAGGAACTTTTCGTCAACGATCACAATTAGAACGAAATTTAAACCTAAATTTAGAGAAAATACACAAAATCCCATCTCAAACCAGCAATAAAAGTGGGGGAAATTTCAAGGGAAATTATACAAATTTGAAAGATATTAACAAAGAGGGCTATGTTGAAATAAAGGGTTTCATCTTAAAAGAAATTAATCGTATAACTGTGTATGAAGCATGTTCGGTCTGTAATAAAAAAGTTGATAATTGTAAATGTAGTGAGGGGGCCAAAGACACTGAATATAGAATGATAATAAACCCAATTGTTGACGACGGAACTGACACAATGCGTGTAACATTTATTGGAGATAATGCTGAAAAACTACTGAACCTTGAACCCATTGACGTGAAAATTAAAATTGATGGTGAAGAAGCAAATGATTTTTTCAAGGAAATCTCCTTAGATTTAATGGGAAAAGATTTGGCAATTTTGGGAAAAGCCAAATATAGTGATTATTCAGAAGCATGGGAAATCATTGTAAACGATTTTAAACCTCTGGATCCAGAGGAAGAAGTGAAGAGAGCAATCTCCGAAATTGAAACCTAACTTCAAACCTCAACTTTTATAATTTTATTTACTGTTAATCGTCTGTAATAAAAAAAAATAGAAAATTTTTATACTCGAATGCGCCTACTTGTAGTATGAGTTAATATGGCATCATTTGAGGAAAAAAGAAGAAAATTAGTTGAACAACTTCAATCATCGGGGCGTTTAACAACAGAGAAAGTTATTCTAGCTATGTTAGAAGTTCCACGAGAGAAGTTTGTACCAATAAAAAGGACTAATCAAGCATATATTGATACTCCGTTATCTTTATGTGAAGGGCAAACTATTTCTGCACCTCATATGAATGCGATGATGTGCGAATTGTTGGATTTGAATGTTAATCAAAATATTTTGGAAATAGGCACCGGATCAGGATATCATGCAGCTTTGTGTGCCCACATTATCAACCAAGGCGAGAATATCAATAAATCAGGCCATGTTTATTCTTTAGAAAGACAGGAAAAATTGGTCACATTTGCTCGAGAAAATCTAAAGCAGGCGGGTATGGAACGTCTAGTTACGGTAATCCATGCTGACGGTACATTAGGTTTTCCTGATAAAGCTCCTTATGATCGGATATTAGTAACTGCTGCTGGACCAAATATACCCAAACCATTAATTGAACAATTGAAAATTGGAGGGAAGTTATGTATACCTGTTGGAGAGAGTCGATTTTCTCAAGAGTTATTAATAATAACAAAAACTCATAAGGGTGTCAAAAAAGAACGCGTTTGTGATGTGGTTTTTGTACCTTTAATTGGAAAATATGGATTTGATTAAATACTAGTATCTAAAATAATAATTTTTTGCTGATTTCATCTGAATTTTAAGATAGTAGTATTTAGAATAGATCAATCTTAAAATATCAACTTTTAAAAAAATACGATTCGGATTTGATAGTTAATCCAAACTTATAAATCTGAAAGACATTAACGATCATACGGATATTGATAATATAACCAACAGAATTATGATGATTAGAAATGGCAAAGAAGGTAAAAAATGAAAATATCAATATTAAAGCAGCTATTTTGAAAAGTCCACAATCCACGATTAGAGAAATAACAAATAAATTCCAAGATTTGAATTACACGAAAGTAATCCAAACATATGTTATGGAGAATCAAACTATAAAAGTACAGTTGACTCGGGAAGGGAGAATATTTATGCAAGGAAATTTAATTTGGATTGGGAATAAAAAAGATAATACTGAAGGGACTGTACTGTGCTTTCAATCAGAAAAAAACGGGAAACAACAAATTACACCAACAAATGATAATTCACAAGACATTTTATTGGATATTAATAAGGGAATCATCAAAATACATGCTATGAGTAGAATAAGATGTGCAGTTTGCGGTAAGGCTATAGAAATTTTTGATACTGAGATGAAATGTCCTATTTGTGAGGCAAAAGCTCATGGAGAACACTTAAAGGAATGGATAAAAATGAAATCCTCGTGTCCCGTTTGCAAAAAACCATTAATTTTAAATAAAAATGGACTTCCCGTTGAAGCAGAGGATTAGATTTAAAAAAATATCAAAATTTATTTATTTAATTTCCCATAAGAAAAATATACTAATTGTTATTTGAACAATTGTGTTTTTATTGAGTCAAATGAGATTTTAAGGATTATTTTCCAAATTTTACTTGATAATGACCGATATTTCTTTTCAATTTATTTAATTAGAATCATAATTATTATCAGAAGGAGAATGACGTTAAATAATCTATTTTTGAAACAGGATTTAAAAGTTATTTTCGTTGGGGGAAAGGGAGGAGTAGGAAAAACTACAATTTCTTCAGCTATAGGAGTCTACGCAGCAATGCAGATCCATAAAAAAACCTTAATTATTTCAACTGATCCTGCTCATAGTTTAGGAGATTCATTTGGTCAAATATTCCAAGCTGGTATTATAACACCTATTCAAGGAATTGATAGATTATGGGGTTTAGAAATAAATTCTAAATTGAAACAATCCCAAGTTACAGAAACATTATCTACTAAACTCGATGATGAGTTTCCTTTAATAGAAGAAATCCAAGATTTAGCAGGTTTAAATCCTCCAGGTATTGATGAAGCTCTTGCATTTGCTAAAGTATTGGAATTTACTGAGAATCCATTATACGATTTAATAATTTTTGACACTGCACCTACGGGACATACACTTCGGTTATTAAGTATTCCTGACATGTTAAACGGTTGGATAGGGAAAATCCTAAAGTTAAAATTGAAACTAGGGAATATTTTTGGATTATTTAAAAACTTATTTTCTAAAAAAAGCAGAAAAGCTGATAACGATGTTATTTCCCTTGATGATATTGAAAAATTAAAAAATAACATTGAATCTATAAAAACATTCCTTTCTGATAAGGAAAAAACATCTTTTGTTATTTGCACAATTTCGGAAGTTATGTCTATTTATGAAACTGAACGATTACTTAGTACGTTATTGGAATTTGCCATTCCAATTAGTAACATCATCGTAAATCAATTAATTCCAAGTAATTCTAATTGTAAATTCTGCACTATGAGAAGGAATATGCAACAAAAGCATTTAGAAGAAATCCGTTTTTTATACGAAGGTGATTATTTCCTAACTGAAATTCCTCTTTTTGATCAAGAAATAAGAAAAATAGAGAGTTTAATAAAATGTGGAAATTTTTTGTTTGATTTTTGAAATTAAACATATTTTTATAACCCAAATAAAGATTTATACTCACAATACAAGCAAATGTCTCTTTTTGGTCCAGTAAAATAATTACATTTCTTACATCTTCCAAATTTCTTAGCTATTTTTTTTGGAGACCTGAGAATTTCTATCAATTCATAATTAACCTTGAGGAGATTATATTTTATTTCATGACTGCGGCGACTTAATGTATTAATGAAAGATTGAACATCTCTTCTAAGAATTGGGAACGTTTCTGAATACTGACATGGATTACTCTGAAAAGGAATATCCATAAAATAACAATACATGGAAATCTCTTCATCTGTTAATCGAATTAATGGTTTAATACGTTGAATAAATTCCTTCCGTATATCAAATAATGGATTGCTATTTGAAGTATGAGGTTTTACTGATCCAACTTTAAATAAATCATTTCTAAGAAGATTTAGAATTAACGTTTGAACTGTATCATCCAAATTATGCCCTATAGCTAATTTAGTTGCATTATTATCTTTTGCAGCATCGTTAAGCAATCTCCGCCTTATAGTTCCACAAACTGAACAAGGATTTAATTTTAAATTTTCTTTTCTAATAATTTCAACCATTTCATCTAGAGTCATTCCGAAATTCTCACGAAATGACAACTTAATTAGATCAACGTCGATTTTGAATTTGCTCAAAAAAGATAATAAATTATTCTTACTTTCCTCACGATAGCCGATAATCCCCTCATCTATCCAAATTACTTTGATTTTATTTGTATTTTTTATTCTTGACTGTCTTTGATATAAATTATAAAGCATAACGAGTGAATCTTTTCCCCCCGACACCCCTATGCAAATTAAATCTTTATTTTCAATTAAATTGTATTTAGTTATTGTTTTCCGTATTTGTCGTTCAACATATCGAATAAAGCAATCTCGGCATAAAAATCGCCCAGAATGGCTTTGAAAAACTGATGCAGGTTTATTACAAGATGCACATAGTTTATTTGGTTTCATTATGAACACTGGAAATTCTTAAAAGAAAAAACAAAAATCAAAATTAAAAGAAAGGAATAACAATATCTCCGAAAAGAACATAGGACATTATAAAATTCATTAAAACTATTATAAATATTCCTATACCTATCAAATTCATGATTTTTCTCTTTAACGGAGCTTTCTGATCTTGATCATGCTCTACTATTACCTCAATTGCAGTTCCTGTTGGAGGGAGTTTAAGGTTTTCGATATCAAAGCTAATTGTATCAACAAAATCATCACCTATTGTATCTTTAGCTTTATAGTTCAATTCATAATCAGACTGACTGTCTAATTTTACTTCAACATTTTGGATTCGGGTGATATTATAGGTTTTTAAATGATAATCTGCTTCAGATTGTGAAAAATTCAACATAATCCTTTTAGTTTTTCCTCGTTCATATTTTGATCCAATAATAGAATTTATAATTTCTTTTATAACTCGATTTCCGTCAAAAATCGGTAAAGGAAGCATGTTAAACATAGTAACACTTAAAGCAATGATGAAGAAGAACATAAATTCTCGTTCCAACCATATAGGAAAAACACCTCCTAACATTGAAGAAAACCAATTTTTTGGAATCCAATAGGGTGATGTCCCAATTCCAATATAAACAGATGATTTTTGCATGGGTTTAAAAATTACAGTTTTGTTAATCTCCCGCTCAATTCCGTTTGGTTTTACTGTGAAAATTACTTCTGTATTATCATTTATTATTAATCCCACTTCAGTTGCAAGGAATTGTTCAAATGAGGCATTATCACTGAGATTGAGTCCAATTCCATTAACTTTAGTAATCACATCATCTTCTAAAATCAGATTCTCGTTTAATCCCGTCTCTGTTGAATTCTTCAAGACTCTTGTTACTCTAACTTTTTCAGATGATAATTTCTCAAAAAAAATCCCAGTGTAAAAAGACCGGAATTCATAAGCACCTGCAACAAGCGGGTAGTAATCTATATGAATTGATATGTTTTGATTGGTAATAGTTGTAATGTTCACAATTTTTTCTTCTGTCTGAGATTTAAGATAGGATTCAGGAGTGTTTCCTTCAGTTGCGTTAAAATCAAACCCATCAATAGAATTAAATTTCATTCCGACGCTTAAAGTATCAAAATTATTCCCCCCTGAAATTTTTTCAAAGACTTCCGTTATCTCAATTATGCTATCATTTTCTTCATTAAATTGATAGTTAAATCCTAGAAAAAAGTGGTGCCCTAAAGTTACTATTCGATTTTGGCGTTGTCCTGTCGTGTCAATAACAGAAAAATTCAGTGTATCTCCCACAGAACATTTAATTGCATCAGTTTTATTATTAAGAATTGCTGTTAAGCTAATTCCATTTCTAACATTGATAACAGTATTATTAATTGCATACACTTTATCGCCAATAAATACATTACCATCATTATATCCTCCCTGGATCGATGGTAGAGTGTAATCAACTTGAAATACTTCGGGGCCATAAAATGGGGTTATTATTGCTGAAAAATTCATTAAGAGTATAATAGCTAAACCAGCTTGAATTGCGTTTGAAAAAGTGCCAGCACATGCAATTCTCAATCTTGTCCAGATAGATACTTTATTAGAATTTACTGCAAATTCATCAATTTCAACAAATGCTCCGAAAGCTACAATGAAAAAAACTCCTGCACCCATTACTCCGGTAGATTTAACTTCAATACCATCAATTTCAGCAGCCATTGCATGAGAAAATTCATGAATTGTGATTATAAACAACAATGGTAAAATTAAATAAGTAAACATAGGAAAATCAATGTTTACTCCCGGTATAAGTGGACTAATTACATTTTCAATGCTAGGAGCAGTAAATAAATCTATTAAATTTGCTGTAAAAAAATAAATTCCAAAAATAATGAACCCAAAAGAAACAAAAATACCAATGTTCCATACAAATTTCCAAAATCGAGGAAATTTCAATGCAATTTTTTGAAGCCATTTATTAAACCTCTTAGTTCTAAACATAGCTAAAAAAGGGAACATTAGTGTAACGTTCTCTCTTTTTTTTCCCAAAATTTTTATTGCAATGTAACAGACAATCCAGAATAGAGCAGAATAAATGAAGAACGGATCAGTAAGAAAGTTTATTATTAAATCTATAGTAGACACGATAGTTTGCACAATAATTCAGTTCTACTAAATTAAAGTTAAATTTCCAATTTTAACTTTGCATCAAGATTTTTAATACTTTGAGAACGCAAAAATTTTAAATTAATAAATATTCTAAAAATCAAGGAAATAAAAATTGATAACCAGTTTGATTAATACCAATTTTCATTTCTCACAACTACAGCGGGATGGGCTAGCTAAAAAGAAAGTTAATACTTTCTTTTCTAGAATGGTTTAGGCTGCAGGGCTCATAAGTGATAATAGTTCCATATCATTAAGAAACCCTGAGATCGATTGTTCAAAAAAATGGAAAGGATAAAACCGGTATTCCTTTTTGAAATTCAATCTCCCGCTACCATTTTTTACATTATTTATTAATGAAAGTTGGCTTATTTTTCATTTAAAATTCCCATCGCTATTGATTAATATATCTGTTAGAATTGATAGAATTGTAATATTTATTATTTTAATTGGATTTATTTTTAGAAATCTTTTAATAATTATTCTTATAATAATTGTATAGGCACATTTTTCGTTTTTTAAATAAATTTGAACATAAGAGGATTTAACTTTGAAACCGACAAAAAAAAATACATTTATAAAAAACCTGTTACCCAACGATATTGATAGAGATGATTTTCGTACCCAACTAGATAAACTTGATTGGTTAACAGATGAAATTAATCTTCAACTTACGCCAATTCTCCAAGAGTATAACAACAATGTAAAACAACAAACACGTGATTATGCAATAAGATTGATACCTTATTTTCAAAATGCAATAAAAGATGATATCACAAAAGTTAGGAAAATGGGGGAAGAAGGTCTGAAATTCATTAATAATGAATTTCCCGATTTACTCCATATAAAATAATTTTATTATAAATTCTAAATATCAGGAAAATCTTCACATAAGTCTACTTGTTAATGGCACACGGATACAACAACCAAATAACTATTTCTAGTTCCATAATTTTCAAATGTCGATAGATTCGTTCCAATAAACATTCAAGAGAAATTTTTTTTAAATGCTGGTTCTCGTTTAATTTAGCAAAATTGAAAAAAATTTTTATAGAATTAGATAAATAATGGCGGGCCCGACAGGGATCGAACCTGTGACCACCCGGTTAACAGCCGAGCACTTTTGGCCTATCAATCAAATAGAAAACATGATATATCTCTAATATTTGATGATGATTGTCTACCGACTAAGCTACGGACCCTTTTTAGAATTAGTGATTGTTGTGTAGTAATCAAAAATAATGTCAAATGAATTAAAAATTTTTCTTAATATCAATGATGTAATTTTCTTTGAGGTTTTAACTGTTTTACAAAAATATGTAAATATTACACAAATATCTTATTATGTTATAAGCACCTCTGACTGCTGATTATTACAATTTGCTCATTAAACGTGGTGAATTGGAAATATGTCCAAGGATATCGGACTCTATAGTTTCAGTATAGGATTAGTAAAATACAAAAATAATAAAACTCTATGAGGAAATATGCCTAAATCGCGTCAGAACATATTGGTTCATGGTTCCATCGCTATAGATTATATTATGGATTTTGATGATAATTTATATAAAAATTGTTTTATTAATGAGGAGAAAAAAGAATTTGAAATGACGGTAATGCCTAGTACTAAGAAGGTTCAATTCGGCGGAACTGCAGGAAATATATCATATAATCTGGGTTTATTAGGAGCAAACTGTGAAGTTATAACATCTGTTGGGCGAGATTTTGAAACATCATGGTATAAGAAGAAATTTTCTTCATTCAAAAACATAAAATTGAATTTAATAGAATACAGTGATGGTTTTTGCGCGAATTGCTATATTGTAAATGATATTAATAAACAACAGTTAATAATTTATCATGGTGGAGTAACACAGCGTATACCGGAGAAGACCTTAGAAGAAAGGGGAGTTTCTGCAGAAAATATCTCTTGGGCTATCAATTCTCCAGAAAATCCACAACAAATGATTAATGTCTCCCGTGAATTGTCCGAATTGGGTATAAATACTATATTGGACCCAGGCCAAGTTACTCCCGCATTTACCGGTGAACAATTAAAGAAAATGATGGTTCAAAGTAATATTCTTATTTGTAATGAACATGAATTCAATTTATTAAAGGAGAAAACTGGATTGAAAGATACTGAAATTATTGATAACATTTCTTCCGTTATTATCACGAAAGGTAGCAGCGGATCCGTCTTTAAAACACGGGAAGCTGAAATAAATATACCTATTGTTAAACCTGAAAAAGTAGTAGATCCTACAGGAGCCGGAGATGGGTACAGAGCGGGATTAATTATGGCACTGAGTCAGGAATTATCAGTTGAATACGGTTGTAAAGTAGGTGCAACTGTGGGCTCTTTTGTGGTTGAGACTAAAGGCGGGCAAAGTCATGTTTTTAATAAAAATCAATTTAAAGAGAGGTTTGAACGTACTTTTGGAACACTTGAACTAGAACTTTAATAAACAAGTGTAAAAGTTAAATATACTTTGTTAGATAATGGAATTCATTAAAGAATAAGAGTTTTGTAAAACTCTCTTGTGTTTTTGGTTATCTCCTGCCAAGAATTGATCTTTTTTACCTTTTTTTCCCCATACATCCCTAATCTACGGGCATACTCTTTATCATCTAATAAATGGATAATGGCATTCGATATCTGTTGGATATTATCAAAATCGACTAAAATACCGTTCTTTTCATTAGTAATTACTTCTTTCATAACGGGATTATTAATCCCTATTACTGGTTTTCCCGCAGCCCAAGCTTCCAAATATGCCATACCGTATGCATCCGATCTACTGGGCATTGCAAAAACTGAACATTCTTGATAAGCAGAAATTTTTCTCCAGTCATAATACCCTTTCATACTTTGTGGGGTCAAGTTCAAGACTCTGATTTGCTTTTTTCTTATTTTTTTCAATTCAATATCAAACGCCTTTGTGCTGGGTCCGATAAAAACAAAAACGATATTTTTTTCCGATTTGGAAATAAGAGGAGTTGATTTAAGTAAACTAATACTGCCCTTTTCATAATTTTTATATCCGCAAAAGAGAACAAATGGACTTTTTATTCCAAATTCCTTTTTAAAACTCTTTAATTTTCCCGTTTGTGATTTAACTGGATTATTATACAAATTAAAATCAACTCCCATGGGAATCACTCGAATCTTATCTGGTAAAAGACCCTGTTTAATTAGAAAACGCTTTTCAACTTGCGTACAAGCGATAATTCCATCAAATTTTTTTAACACTGTTGAATATCCCTTGAAATTATAACGGGGATTAAACATGTGAAAAAAAGGAGTACAAATGGAAGGTTTTTGCAAAAATTTTGCAATTACTAATGAATATAAAATGTTTGCATAAGGAATATACGTTGAATGTATTATATCAAATGAAAAATTCGATTTATTTTGAATTAATTTTGCTATATGATGATTAAGATTGGGACCGTTCTTTAAAAACTTAGTAATTGTTTCTTCACTTAAATTTAATTCAACTAAATCGACCAAATCAACCGTTCCTTTAGTAATTTCACTTAAATTTTTATTATCTGCTAGATTTTTATAGTCAATTTCAAATCTTTTTATTGGGATGCCCAAATAAGAATTATAATTCTTGTGATTTGTTTTTAAAATTCTTCCATCTGGGCTTGAAAGGCCTTTAAAATCAATAGAATTGGAACACCAGAGGTCAACATTATCATTATGGAATTTTTTTAAATTTGTTGCCAAATTCAGTATATAAAATTCACCACCAGCAATTGCTGGGTATATCCGAGGTGTAAAAAATGTAATATCCAATATAAATCACCGTAAACTTTATAGGTATTTCAAATTCCCGATAATTCAATAAGTATCCAAATATTTAAATCTAATTCTGGATTATTTTTCATAGTTTTGCTTCTGTAATGTAGTCCGGTCAAGCATGCGGGGCTTTCATTCCGAGATCAAAAATCTTTTTTGTGTCTTAGAGAAGTTCCCCCGTCACCCGGGTTCGAAGCCCGGCAGAAGCATTTTTCCTTTTATATTTGTTTGCAATAAACATTTAATAACACTGCATTAATATATTAAGAGATCTATTCATAAAATATGGATAGTTTCCACGAGTTTGAACAAATTTTAATAGAACTTGATAATATGTCAGTTCTTACAAGTCGAATAACTGAAAAACTCGTGAAAATATTCTCCGTTGAAAAATTCCTTTCAGCAATGGAAAAAATAACATTAAATCAGATTAATAAATATGTATTCAAACCTTCTGGAAGAATACAATGGATAGTTAATGGAAAAAATCATGATTATCTATTATATCCAAAAAGGTATTGCACTTGTATTGATTTTAATCTTCAAAGTATAACAAAAAATCATAAATATTTATGCAAACATCTAATCGCACAGGCATTATATGAACACCTCGATAAGACGAATTTGGAAAGTGTAGAATTGGAATTTGTAAAAAAAGACAAAGAATTTGATTTTTTTTATCGAAATCTTATAAAAAATTAACATTTAAGCAAACTTACTCTGATTTGGCTATTATTATAGAGAGCATATAATTTGAGTAATTTTATCAAATAAAATTAGTGTAAAAAAGAAAACCGAAAAAATTAAAACTGACCGAATATTTTCAGAAATTGTATATTGATATTTTTGGGCAATTAGCTCAGTTGGTAGAGCGCCTGACTTGCAAGAATATACCAAAATATTCCAAAAACTCAGGCGGTCGAGGGTTCAACTCCCCCATTGTCCATTATTTTCCTTTAAAAAAAATACTTTTCGTTTTCTTAATTTAGTTTCATTTATCTGAGAATACAATATGAAAAGAAAAGTAAGAAAATCCTTTTTAGCACCCAAAAATTCTATTTTATAAACTTACATAAAAAAAGAAAAAAAAATTCACAGATGATAACATGGTTTTCACTGTTCCCGGATGGAATCTTGACCAATTTCGACTTTTGCTTCAAATTTTAGGAATTGTTTTACTCGTATTGATATTGATTTATATTGCATTATCTTCTAGGGGTAAACAAGATTGAAGAAATAATATATTCATTCATTTAACAACAGATACTATTTTTATAATATCCTTAATTTTCAGCAAATGATTTTTGTTGACCTTATTTTTTTATCTTACATCGAATGGGTAAATATTATTCGTAACGAGTTCAATATTGATTTTTTCTCAACGTATTCTTAAAATTCCTTTTTCGATCCTCTGAAAAGAACATCCTCAAAGTAGTAGTGTAAAATAATTATTCAAATTTATTTTGCAGCTGAGACAATCTTTATGATATCCTTGTCTTTTAACTTATGAGATTCTCCGAGTCTCATTTTTGTCCTTGCGTCTACAGCGTAAATAAAATTCTTAGCCAGATCCGAATGGATTTTATCCTTAACAAACTCAATAAGATTCATATCAAAGGGGACAACAAAGGCATCAGGTAAGACATTACCGTCATTATCTGTGAAATTTTTCTCGTCACTAACAGGAAAAACAACGATGTTTTTTAAGACTCCAAAAACAGCCTGGTTGAGAGCCTCTTGAATTCCCGTGCTACTGTATTTTTCCAAGATCTTCTCCTTTATATTTATCAATACTTCCTTTTCTTTGGGTTCTAGGGCATCTCCGTTTATAATTTCAAAGTTTGAATCACCAGGAAGATACTGAATTATTCCTTTTTCAGCCATACTCCTTATAAAAACCTCAGATAGAGCTGATGCGGGAATAATGTTTTCTTTTAGCTCGGATTTAAGTATATTATAATTTTCCTCTGATGCTTTTTTATCAATTTTATTAGCTACTATCAGAATTGGCTTTGATATCTTCCTCAACGAACTAGCAAATACTTCAATATCATGATCAGACCATTTTTCAGGTTTTTTTGAATCTAAACCCGTTTTTTTTAGCGAATTAATTATATGGCTCCGTTTAATGGACAATCCTGATAGCCGGTTATATAAGGAATCCGAAAAATTTAATTTTTCCATTGATAATCTATTTGTAAATTTCGCCCAATCTTTTCGTAGTAGAATATCTTTGAACCATAAATCAATTTCTCTTTCGAGAAATTCGATATCTTTCATCGGATCATGGATACTCCCCTCAATTTCACGACCTTCCTGATCTAATTCTCCTGATACATCGACAATATGTAAAAGAACATCTGCTCGGCTCAAATCCGAAAGAAATTTATTACCTAAGCCCTTTCCTAAATGAGCATCAGGGACAAGCCCGGCAACATCAAGCAATTTTACAGAAATATACCTAGTTCCTTCAATACAAACAGAATTTTTGGGATTATCTTTAACATTTAACTCTTTACAAACGCAATCTATTTTAACAGATCCACTACCCGGGTTGGGTTCAATAGTAGTAAAAGGATAGTTTCCAGTTTTAGCGTTGGTTAAACATGCTGCATTCAAAAATGTGCTCTTTCCTGAGCTTGGCTTACCAACTATACCGATTAACATATATTTACATCTTTTTTAGTATGTTTATAAATTTAGGATATGAAACTTTTATGTGACTGCCTAAGTTTGAGTTTTTTTAATATTCTCCCCGAAAATCAAACATTCCAAATTATTTTATTATTTCATAGTTTTACCAATTTTTACAAATTGAACTAAATTTTCGTTCAAAAATCAATTTGCGAAAAATTAATAAATTTAAGAGACCTTTTAATCCTTAATGAACTAAAAGCAAAAATTCCAAAAAAACTTTTTCACAAATTTTTATCTAACAAACCCAAAAAATGTTAGATAAACCATGTTTGAAGTAATACTTTTTACCAAATTGAAAAAAGGGATTAAGAAATTAACGTTAATTATGATTAAATAATTGGATGACTCTAATTTTCCCAAATTGAAACTTATGTTTATTTGCAATATAGTTCCAATTTATCTTTTGATTATAATCTCTTCGTTCTCCTTTAATGCTTATCCTCGTAAAAAAATCTAACACTGTATTGATGACATTTAGATTATTCATCTCAAATCCCATATCAACTAATTTAAATACTTATTTAAAACCCTTAATTGTGATTTCTGCTCAAAACGAAACAAAGCTTCTCGTAGCGATTTCCAGAGATTTTCTTCATCAAATTTTTGAGTATTTTTTTCTGATCGTGGTAACGAATTATTATGTTTTAAAGATTCTTTATCGATTGAAAGCTTAATTTGGTTTTCATTGTTATTACTTCTATCATTATAAGTGAAATTAAAATGAACTTTCTCATTCTTAATTTTTATTGTCTTGAAAATTCGCTTTAAAAGAGAAATAAATTCTTCAACATCAGAAATTGGTAAGTTTTGTTTATTTAACCTTGATTTTAATGTAAGAAGTCTAGAAATAATATTTCCCAAATTAGGGGATAATAATTTCAGATTACGGAGGAAATTCTTATATTTCTTTTTCTTAATATCACCCAAATCCCATCTTTTTGCAAAAACTTTCAGAACACTTTCAAATAAGCGATTACATTCGAAATAAGCAAATGAGACTCGATTTATAAGATTTAAATTTTCCAAATTGCTTAATGTTTCACTCCATTTTGTTATTGGGATTAAGGTTAAATTTTTTGATTTAAAAACCTTGTTAAATCCTTCAGATTTCTCAATTTTATTATTTAAACAATCATCATTCATTTTAATGCGTTTTGCATGTATTTTTTTTGATTTCAATTTGGATCTTTCATTTTTTTCTGAAGCCACATTATTTTTACTTTCCAATTTTTTCAACTCCTTGCATTTTCTAATCTATTTTTTTTTTATTTTCAAAAATTTAGAGGGATTAATCTTGTGATTATTTAGTAAATCATCAATTATAGGAACTTGCATCAAAAATGGGTTTGGAATTGAATTAACCTTAATTAAGCATTGACCAACCTTTAATTTTGTTAGATAATAGAAATTCTTTTCCCTTAAAGCCAATAATCTACCCATCATTTTTTGATCAAATGAAAGTTGAAAAGATATAATTACACCAGCATTCGCCATAATATCCTCACTGATATTTGGTCTTGTGTTTATATTGATCAAACATTCTCCAGTTCCCCTTAATAATAGAGCAAAATCTTCGAGGTAATTTGTACGAACTTGTGATCTTACTGAATTTTGGGAAATGAAAAATTGTGAATCTTCAATTATTGTAAAATGTCTGATATTTTGCGATTCTCCTCGTTTTAAATTTTGTACCCAAATCGAATTAAATAACATATTAGCGAAGAATACTGCATCTTCTTTTGTACCTCCTAAACGAATTATATTGCTAAGATCGATGATTAATTTCTTTTCAATTACTTCCTGTAGGGCTATTTTCGGCTGAGTTTCAAAAATAGGCTTTAAAGGACCAGATTTAAGCCTTCTTAAACGATTGTGAATGCTAACTATAGTTTGGTTAATATAAGGGATTTTTTTATACATAAGATTTTGAATTTTTTTAGAATAATAATCAAAACCTTCCCAATTCCGTCTTAAAGGATCTGAGCATACATTTTTAATTATTTCAACCAGTATATTTTCCATTTGAGCCGAATATTCTTCTTGAAATGAAAAAACTTGGCAAGAAATAAGCATATTTACAAGTTTTTCAGCATATATTTCTGAATTTTCTTTTTGTGGATCAAATATATTGATCGTAAAATCTAAACCAGGTTTATAAACTTCAATTTCATGAAATAAGTCAGCAAATTTTTTATATTCCCCCTTAAATTCGATTAATAAAAAAGGGATTTTTGGATAATGATAATTTATTTGAGTTACAATCGATTTAATTAGATTGCTTTTACCCATTCCTGTTAAACCACTTATAAGCACGTGTTTCTTCAAATCGTTTTCATTCAAATAAAAACTTTTTTTAGGGGCATTTGATAATATTGTACCTAACTTAATCTTACCGCCTTTCCTTTCGGATCTTTTTATATAGGGTAGTCTAAATTCAATCTGTTTCACAAATTTTATTAAAAAAATATATAATAAGCAAAAAATGATGAAAACAAGGAAATTTAATTTTAGAATTGTTAAATCTTCTTGAAAAAGCGAAATGAAGAATAATAGGAAATTAGTAAATAGGGGTGTTTTCATGAAATAAGATTTCCCGAAAGAATCTAATTCTCCTTTAAGAAAAGTTACAGATGCTCCTACTTTTTTAAATTTTTTTATGGTTTTTTTTATAATAGTTCCCTTTGACAATTTCAACATAAAATACAAATGGAATAAATAAAAAACATCAAAAATGATTAAGATTAAAGTCATTAAAAGAGATCCAAGATCTATAATTGAAAGAGAAATTCCATTTGAATTATTCATGCACTCATTTTATTTGCATTAAATAATTTAAACAAATCATATCATAAGAAAAAGATTGCAATTTAC
>SDBS01001308.1_pt1 | contig 25229 bp, 25 predicted proteins | sample 2277091 | NCBI WGS metagenome assembly SDBS01 (sample SAMN10404972, study PRJNA504765) | marine sediment metagenome | isolation source: marine sediment core GS10_PC15, 163 cmbsf | place: Arctic Ocean: Southern Knipovich Ridge | collected 2010
TCGTGCCCCGGGTTAATTTCAAGAACAGGCTTTATTTCCGGAATGTCACTCTGTCCCATCGACCTGAGCAGATGCTGCATCTGGATTGTGGGGTCTTTTTCATCTGCAACTATGCAGGAAGGAGAATCACTCAACCTGGTGCTGGCCCTGACATCTTTAACATCGTTGCCAAGTACTTTTTTTATCTTTTTTATCAGAGGTTCGATCTTTTTCTCACTTTCTTTATCCTCGTCTGATTTCAGTTCGTCAGCAGCGTCACTTCTGTTTACCGAAATAAGTTCTATATCCCTGTACTTCCCGATAGATGGAGTAACGATCTCGTCGATATCATCATCCATTATGAGAACCTCAATATCTTTTACTTTATAAGCCTCTAAAAGCGGCGAATTTTTCAGATTCTGTTCGTTCTCACCTGTAATATAGTATATTGTTTTCTGTTCAGGTTTCATCCGGTCTTTGTACTCAGCGAAACCTGTGTACCCTTCGATTTTTGTCGATTTGAACTGCACTAGCTCCAGAAGAGTATCCCTGTTGCTGAAATCCTGGTATACCCCCTCTTTCAGCAGTCTCCTGAACTCGGTGTAGAAGGAGTCATACTTTTCTTTATCCTTTTTTAAATTTTGAAGCTCACTTAATATTTTTTTTACAGACGCATTCTTAATACTGGCGAGTATCCTGTTCTTCTGGAGTATTTCCCTGCTGATATTAAGAGGCAGGTCTTCCGAATCGATAACACCGCGGACAAAACGAAGGTATATAGGCAGGAGCTCTTTTTCGCCGTCTGTGATAAAAACACGTTTAATATAGAGCTTAACCCCGGGAGTGAAATCTGTCCAGAATAGATCAATCGGCGCCTTTTTGGGAATATAAAAGAGGGTGTTATACTCCATTTTACCCTCAGCCCGGGTGTGAATGTGCAGTAAGGGGTCCTCCATATCATGCCCGAGCGTTTTGTAGAACTCGTTGTAATCTTCATCTTTAAGCTCTGATTTAGAGCGTCTCCAGAGCGCGGATGCGGCATTCACCTGTTCGACCTTCTGCTCCTTGATTTCCTTTCTGCCCGCGCCCTCACCTTCAAACCGACTTTCTTCAAAGTGAAGATTTATGGGGAACGGGATGTGATTTGAGTATTTTTTTATAATACCTTCAAGACGCCACCTGTTGAAATATTCCTGCCCGTTTTCATTAAGGTACAGGATGACTGTTGTTCCATTTTGTTCCCTGTCCGCATCGATTATTTCAAAATTACCCTTTCCGTCACTCATCCATTTGAACGCGTCTTCTTCCCCGGCTTTCCTGCTGATAACCTCAACCTTTTCAGCCACCATAAAGGATGAGTAAAATCCAACCCCGAACTGCCCGATCAGGTTAGAATCCTTTTTAGCATCTCCTGTGAGAACTTTTAAAAAATCCTGAGTGCCGGACTTGGCGATAGTCCCCAGGTTCTCTTCGAGTTCCCTGGCATCCATGCCGATTCCGTTATCAGATACGGTTATGATTTTCTGCTTTCCACCTTCATCGGTAAGGGTAATAATTTTCCCGCTGTCTGTGCCGAAAGATATATCAATGCAGGGATCAAACTCAATATTTTTAAAATCATCATCAGTAAGTGTCAGATATTTGAGTTTATCCAGAGCATCTGAAGCATTCGAGATCAGCTCACGTAAAAAGATTTCAGAATGGGAATAAAGGGAGTGCACAATAATGTGCAGGAGCTGATTCACCTCTGTTTTAAACTTCTTTTTTGCCATACTTTTATTCCTCCTGCTTCAGGTTTGTGAATTGGATTTTTATCAGTTTTTTAAAAAATATATTCTGCACGCTGCAATTAATCCTTATATTAAGAATACTAATTTTTACGATCATTGAGAATTAAAATAAATATATGAAACTGGTCAGATAGAGACGATACTGTAAAATACATCGTTTAAATTTCGATTTTCGATACAATCCTTACTTGACGAAAGCACAATATTTTGATAAGAATGTACTATTACATGTTTCAAGCGGAATCGGACAAATAAGAATGTACTATTGTTCTGCTTCAAGCGGAATCGGACAAATAAGAATGTACTATTACCTGTTTCATAAGTGAGTTTACTAATGCCGAATACAAAAACTTTTATTTTAATAAAACCTGATGGCCTCTCAAAATCCTTAACAGGCAACATATTAACAAGGTTCAGCGAAACGAGGCTTGAAATTATCGGCGCCAAAATGGTGAAAGTCACAAAGGAGCTTGCCGAGAAACACTACGAAATGCATAAGGACAAGCCTTTCTATCCCAAACTGCTCGAATATATTACCGGAAAGCTGCACAAGCGCCACAAGGTTATGGCACTGGTTTACCACGGCGAAAACGCTATCGAAAAAATACGGGAAATCTGCGGGAATACAAATCCTGAAGAAGCGGAACCGGAATCCATCCGCGGACAATACGGGCGGATCTTGACAAGCGGATTATTCGAAAACGTCGTGCACACGAGTGATTCAATTGAATCCGCTGAACGGGAAATAAAGCTCTGGTTTGAACCCCATGAGATTATCTATGATATCTACCCCTATGAAGAAAAAGTATTTAAAAATTACAAAAAGCTTGTCTGGAAATAGCAAACCCTATGTCCAAATCAAGAAAGCACTTATTTATTAAAGGACGTGTACAGGGAGTATTTTTTCGCGCTACTATGCAGGATGTAGCCCATGCAAACAGCGTGACAGGGTGGGTAAAAAATAATTATGACGGAAGTGTGGAAACGGTGCTGGAAGGCGAAATAGAAAATATTGAAAAAGTGGCTAGATGGTGCCGCACAGGGCCCAGGGGCGCTTATGTAAGTGAAGTGAACGTTAAAACTGAAGATTACACCGGGTCCTTTTCAACCTTTTCAATAAGTTTTGACAGGTGGTAGGATTCCTGTCTGTGGGAGGAAAAATGGATAAGAAAATAGCAATTCTCGGATGCATGGACACAAAAGGAGAAGAATATTCGTATATAAAGAGGCACATTGAAAAAGCAGGATGTAAAACTCTTGTAATCGATGTTGGAGTGATCAATCCGCCATCCTTGCCGCCTGACATTACACGAGAGGAGGTTGCAGAGGCTGCCGGGAGGGATTTTGAGAAATTGATTTCAGAAGGTCCCACAAGGGAAAGGATTTCTCCTGTTATGGCTCAAGGTGCTGCCGTTATCCTAAAAAAGCATATTGCTGAAGGGAAAATACACGGGATAATATCCTGCGGCGGAACACAGGGAAGCACACTCGCTGCAATAGTCATGCAGGAGCTTCCGGTCGGATTTCCAAAGGTTATGGTATCCACAATGGCTTCAGGCAACACATCCAATCTTGTCGGCATCAAGGACATTACCATGATGTTTTCTGTAGCCGATATCATGGGTTTAAACAGGGTAACCAGAATGATACTGGGCAGCGCGGCCGGCGCGGTTTGCGGCATGGCGCAGATGAAAATTGAACAGGGAAAAACAGAGCGCCCGCTGATTGCCATTACAACCGTCGGCATCACTACTCCCGGCGCGATGAAGGCCAGGGAGATCATTGAGGCTGCCGGTTTTGAGACTATTGTTTTCCACGCGGTTGGTACAGGTGGAAGGGCGATGGAATCCCTGATGAAAGAGGGGCAGATCAACGGTGTGCTCGACCTTGCGACAATTGAGGTCATTCAGGAGATGCTGGGCGGGTACCTTGCCGCGACTCCGGAGCGCATGACAATTGCCACAGGACTCGGTATACCCCAGGTCATCTGCCCGGGCGCGGTTACCTGTAATACATACGGACCTCCGGAAACAATACCTGAAAAGTTCAGGGGCCGGAAGCAGGTCAGGCACAGTTCCCTGTACACCAATGTAAGGACAAATGCCGATGAGCTGAAGGAGCTCGCAAAAATCCAGGCAGAGAGGGTCAATCCGGGCAGGGGACCCATTGAATGGTTCATCCCCATGAAAGGGTTCTGCTCCTATTCAGTGGAAGGAGGACCCCTTTACGACCCTGAAGCGGATAAGGTTTATGTTGAAACACTTAAGTCAGAGCTCAGGAAAGACATCCCAATTTATATACGGGACCTCGACATCAACAGCCCGGCCTTCGCGGCTGAGACAGCGGAACACCTGATCCGCATGGTAAAAAAGAATCTGTAAATAAAATTTAAAGATGTCTCATGGCTTAACCGGATACAGCTTGAATACCGGAAGCCCTCAGCATAAAGCTTTAAATAATACACGGGAGGGTAAAATTGACAAAAAGATTCACAAGAGAAGAAGTTTTAGATAGATTACGGAGTGAAATCAAGGCAAAGCACACGCTTTTCATGGCAAGCTGCGGGTCTGGAATAGTGGCAAAATTCCTTGAAAAGGCCGGATGCGATATGGCCGGGGTATACAATGCGGTTAAACTGAGGAACGGCGGGGCCGGCTCAATGACAGGAATGTGGCCCGTTTCGGACGCGAACGGACTGATGATTGAATACGCGGCCCGCGAAATAATGCCGGTGGTAAAAAACATGCCTGTAATGGCCGGTGTAAACGCAAACGACCCGACCAGGGATATACCGTTGTTCCTAAAAGACCTGAAACGAATTGGAATAATTGGTGTGAACAATTTTCCAACTGTCGGTTTAATTGATGGAAATTTCAGAAATGTGCTCGAGCATACAGGAATAACCTATGACAACGAAATACAGCTTCTTAAAACGGCAAAAGCGATGGGATTTGTGACTGTTGGTTACGCGTTCAACACAGATGAAACTGAAAGGATCATAAAAGGGAGCGGGCCTGATGTATTTATCTTTCATGCAGGCACAACAATAGGCGGCTCCATTGGATTCGACCATCCTGATACAGCCGAAGATACAGCTAAAAGGACCCAGGAAACCTACGACGTTGCACGAAAGATTAAACCGGATATCATTCTCTTAACCCATGGTGCTGCCCTGTCAACACCTGAAGATGGACAGGCAATCCTGAACCTTACTGACGGCCATGGCATACAAACAGGCTCCGCGACAGAGCGTATTCCCCTTGAAGAGGCCATTTTCAGGGTTGCATCATCATTTAAGTCTTTGAAGCTTGAAAACTGATCAGGTTAATTTTCGTACATGAAGTAAAAGTGACAGGATAATTACGTAGGATAGCAAACACTTCTGTGAGGAGCTTATGGAGAGACGGGTTGTTATAACTGCTGAAGCGCTCATAACACCGGTTGGTAATACTAAAGAACAGGTTATAGACAATCTGGTAAACGGTGTTTCCGGTGTAAAGAAATTACGGAAAGATCCGCTGCTGGACAAGGTACTAAAATCCAAAGTATTCGGGACAGTAGATTTTCCGATTAACTATAATTTTAAGAGGAAGTATACCAAGACATTGGGCCCTGTCGGCTACTACGCTTGCCAGGTTGCTAAAGAGGTTTTAGAAAAGTCAGGTCTGGATGAAGATTTCATTTCTTCCGGCCGGATGGGCGTGGCATTCGGGTCCATACAGGGTAGCCCGAATGTTCAGAGAGAGATATTCAAAGCTTTTTTCAGCGATTCTTTTGAATTAAAGAATTTAAAGAGTGCCGGTTATATCCAGCAAATGACCCATACAACCGCGGTAAACATCGCGCGCATGTTCAGCATTACCGGGAGAATAATTTCCTCCTGCACAGCATGCACAACGAGCGCCCAGTCTATCGGGTACGGATATGAAGCAATAAAATATGGCCTGCAGGATGCGATGATCTGCGGTGGTGCAGACGAGTATGACACCCTTACAGTAGCGGTGTTTGATAAATTACTGGCTACTTCAACAGCTTATAACGAAACACCGGAAAAAACTCCCCGGCCTTTTGACGCAAACCGTGACGGACTTGTTGTTGGAGAGGGAGCCGGCGCACTGCTGCTGGAAGATTATGAATTCGCAAAGAAGAGGGGTGCCGCAATTTTAGCAGAGGTTGCCGGATTTTTCTGCGGCTGTAATGGAGGTGATCTCATCCATCCGGATGTGGAGAGGCTCGGGCAGACATTAAGGATGGGATTGGAAAATGCCATGCTGAACCCCGAACAGGTTGATTTCATCAGTGCCCATGCTACAGCTACACCGATAGGCGATACAGTAGAAGCTGAATCTATCTACTCAGTCTATAAAGACAGGCCCTGCGTCACAGGGTTCAAAGGCTTTACGGGCCACACAATGGGCACATGCGGTGTCATTGAGGCTATATTTACGTTATATATGATGCAAAATAAAATTATCATCCCTACCCTGAACCTGAAAGACGTTGATGAAGGGTGTAAAATGATCAATCATACATTGAGGCTAAAGGAAAAACAAATTAACATCGCAACCGTTCAGAATTTTGCTTTTGGCGGAGTCAACACTTCATTATTTATAAAAATGTTCAACTAGCTGTGTTTGCTGTTTTGCAGCACCCGGATAATTATAAAAATATTCTTTTACATGGAAGGAAAATTGTTTAACAGGGACATATATATTGCAGTTTTTACCATCGCGCTTGTTCTTACCTGTGTTTCTTCCGCGTTAAATGGGTCCGATGAGCTGGATAGATATATATCCGAGAATAACAAGATAAAAACCCTGCATGCCAGGTTTGAGCAGACAAAGCACCTTTCAATTATGGAATCAGACCATTTATCCTACGGGTATATCAAATTCAAGAGGGACAGAAAATTGATATGGGCCCTGGAAAATCCGTATTCATATAAGTTCATAATAAATGGTAAAAAAATAATCAGGGATTATCCCCAGCTGAATGAGCGTGAAGAGTACAACATAGATGAGAACTTACAGTTAAAAGCATTGTTTGAAAATATCTTTATGTTAATGGGACTCATAGGAAAAAATGAGATAAAAGAAACCTATTTCGTTTCTATAAAAGAAAATAACACGATTGCATTAATTCCAAAAAATCCTCAATTTAAAAAATATATCAGCGAGATTATATTAAAACTGAATAATAAATATCTTGTCAGTTCGATAAAGCTCATCGAACCTTCCGGTGACTATACATTAATAATGTTCTCCGAGATAGAGACGAATATCGATATCAATGATTCAGAGTTCGGTTTAAACTGATATGTTTATAAACCCATCCCGCACAATAAATTGACTCTTTTATCACCTGTAAGTATAATTAAGAAATCTATAAGAGGTAAGTTCCCTCAACATCATTCTCCCAAAAGGTACAGGATGAAAGACATTGCTATTGTTACAGGCGGCAGCAGGGGCATCGGGAGAGCGATTGCTCTACAACTCGCAGAAGACGGATATGATATATGGCTGAATTACCGCATAAATACAGCCGCCGCAAACGAGGTTCGAACCGGGATAGAGGCAGCAGGCAGAACATGCAAGTGCCTTCAGTTTGACATCAGCGATAAAGGAATGATAAGAAAAACTTTACAGCCTGAGATAGACAGATTAAACAGGAAAGAAGAGCGTATTTCTGTATTGATAAACAATGCCGGTATATCAAGGGACAATATTTTTCACTGGATGACGGATGAAGAATGGGAAGATGTGATTAACACCGATTTAAACAGCTTTTTTTATGTAACTAAATGTGTCACTCCGCACATGAATGAAAACAAGCACGGAAAAATTATCAATATCAGCTCTCTTTCCGGACAGATAGGTAATTTCTCACAGATCAATTATTCCGCGGCCAAGGCTGGATTAATCGCCGCTACAAAAACACTGGCCAAGGAATTCGGCAGGAGAAAAATACGGGTTAACGCTGTCGCTCCGGGATTGATCGAGACAGACATGACAAAAGAGGTCGAAGGCAGCGATGAAATTTTGAAAATGATCCCCATGAAAAGGTTCGGTAAGCCTGAAGAAGTCGCGGGTGTTGTCTCATTTCTGTGCTCCGATAAGGCTTCTTATGTAACCGGCGCCGTAATCCCTGTTAACGGCGGCTTATATATGCCCTGAAATGCTTATATGTGCAATTTCTATAAAATTCTGATAGCAACAGCTGTTTTAGTAGTCATATTACTGCTGGTAAAAATATACTTTCAACTGAACTCCGCAATTTATGGTATTTATTTTATATTAGTAACCTTTTTTTTAATCTTTATCCACGCGGTTTTCAGCCCAGGATCAAACCTTTTTGTCAGGACTATTAAAGGCAGGGAATTTTTTAAAACCGGGAGAGGCAATGGAAGCATACTGTTAAAATTTGACGATGGTCCTGACCCAAATTATACACTGAAAATTTTAGACATTTTAAAAAAAGATAATATGCAGGCGATTTTCTTTGTCACAGGAAAAAGGGCTGAAAAATATCCCGAAATACTGAAGCGGGCGGTCAGTGAAAATCATCTAATCGGGAATCACTCGTACTCTCACTCCTATCTGATAAACTTTTTCAGATATAAAAGACTGTTGGAAGAGGTAACAAAAACCAGTGCTATAATCGAGAAGATAACGGGAATAAAACCGGAATATTACTGCCCCCCAATGGGACAAAAAAACCCGGTCCTCGGAAAAGTGATCAGGCAGACCCGGCTTGATGTCTTAACCTGGGATATCAAAAGTTATGACACATTATTTTCCACGGACAGAATAATTAAACGTGTAAAATCGAAGCTGAGAAAAAATACAATTATTTTATTCCACGACGGAATATTTAAAAATACAAAAAAAGACCGGCATTCAACAGTTGAAGCTCTGCCGGCTGTTATTAGATTAATCAAACAAAATTACAGCGATGTAGTAAAACTATGAATGACAGCATATGCGTAATCATTCCCGTCTATAATAATGCCCGGACTGTCGGTGCCGTCATAGATCGATGTAAGGCTTACATCAATAATATAATCGTCATAGATGACGGTTCAGACGACGGAACATCCGAAATAATCAAAACAAAAAACGTGATAATTCACCGAAACAGCCGTAATTCGGGAAAAGGTGACGCGATTAAAAAAGGATTAAAAATAGCGGAAAGGAGCGGATTTACCTGCTGTATCACAATAGACGCGGATGGGCAGCACTCTCCCGAAGACATACCAAAGCTCATCAGCGCATTAAAAAAAAATACAATAATCATAGGGGTAAGAGATTTCGGAGAGAATGTTTCCAGAAGAACCAAAATCGGGAGAAGGATTTCAAATTTTTTTACCCATCTCTGCACACATAAAAGATTACTCGACACGCAATCAGGGTTCAGATTGTATCCTGTAAAACCGGTATCTTCATTAAAAATCAAATCCAATGCCTTCGACTTCGAAGTAGAAGTTCTTGTAAAATCCTCCTGGAAGGGTATCCAAATAAATGAGGTTCCCGTTTCCGTCCATTATGATTCTCCTGAAGCAAGGGTTACGCACTTCAGGGTGTTCCGGGATAATCTCATAATTTCCAAACTGTGGACAAAACTGATTATTATGGCATTCTTCACGATTCCATTATATTATCTGAAATACAGGAAGTGAACTGTGGGCCATAAACAAAAAATGAAAGGGAAGATATTCATTCCCATTATACTGTTATTGTTTTTCATTCCGGGAATCGCGGCACCGGATATCACCTTTTTACCGGCAAAAGCTCCGCTTATAAACCGGCACGTTACACTGTTAAATCCATCTGATATCGATATAGCATATATTTATTCCTCAATAGACGACATATTCTATGCCAGGTACAATTTTGGAATCAAGCTCGTTATTTTTCATATGAAAACGAACAATAATGTGGAGATTGAATCGTGCGGTTTCGGGGAAGTAATTGCCAGGTTTGAGCTGTTTACAGACTCTTTCTATCTTGTTCATTCTGATTTTCTTGGCGGAGTATCATTTGACATTAAATATAAAAGGTTCCTGTTTGAGACGATGGTATACCACCTCAGCTCGCATCTTGGAGATGATTATCGCCACTATTATAATGAACCTTACTTAAATGTTGGATTTGAAACCATCAAGCACTATACAAACTACCATTTCAGTGACATGTTCGATCTATCAGGGGGACTGGAATATAAATATGGAAGAAGACCCGCGGACCTGATATTTTACGATCTGTCAGTAATACTGGGTGCAAAAATTGATTTTGTATCAAAAGGAATACCTGTCTTTATAGAAAGTGAATCTGAAATATTCAGTTTTCACCACACGCCCAATTTTGGCTTAAAAACAGGGCTTTATCTATTTTCTTTCATTAACAATACGTTATTGAAAAAAGGGCTGACTGAAGAGAAAAATCACACGTTATATTTTCAATATTACTACGGCTACTCACAGGTTGGCTATTATTTTGATAAAAAAGAAAGTTTGCTGGTTTTCGGGATATCCTTTATTCTTTAAAACGGAGATAGAATACAGATCTCCTTTTATTGAAATATTTATATTCCGCCATGGAATAGCAGCCTCAATTAAATAAAAAAGAGAGAAAAAAAATGGGAGATATAGTACAAAAAATACATCACACCGGAATAACTGTGAAGAATTTAGAAGAGTCCATCAAGTTTTATGAAGAAGTCTTTGGATTTAAGCTTATCGGGGGTGTGGATTTAGACGTTGACGCGGAAGGCATTATGAAGGGCGTTAAGATAAAAATCGCCTTTTTGAAAGCCGGGGAAGATGACCTGGAGCTGCTCGAATATGTACAGTCAAAGGACAAAAAGATTGTAGACATGAACCCGTGGGACCCGGGAGTACAGCACCTGTCTTTTAAAGTTACGGATGTCAGAGGGTTTTACAAAAAACATAAAGACTGGATTACATTTCTAGTGCCCCCTGTTGATTTTAAATCCAAAGAAATTGACACCACATGGACATACCTTAAAGATCCCAATGGAACTTTACTGGAATTATCGGAAGATCACAAGGAAAGGGTTTTTCAGGAAAGTGAATTGTAATCAGGCCTGGACGCCCAGTTTTTTAGCCCTCTGCTGATACTTCTCAACAAAAAAGTTTATGACCATCACGACTAGAAGCATTAAACCCCAGATGAATTTTTTAAAAAAGGGACTGAACGACAATATGTTGAAACCGCTTTGCAGCACCTGCAATATTATAATGGCCATGACGACACCGATCACAGAGCCGAATCCTCCAGACGGATCAACGCCCCCGAGTATAGCAACGAGAATCGCCTGGAGCAGATAGGCATAGCCATAGCCGGGCCGCATTGAATTCACTCTTGAGATCATGATAACCGATGAAATGCCTGACAAAAGGCCCGTTATCATGTAGGTTTTGATCAGCACATCGTCATTTTTAATACCCGCAAAACGGGAGACCATGGGATTTGAACCTACCATGTACATGCTGAGGCCCAGTTTTGTCTTATTCAGGAAACCGTAGATCATCAGCACGACGAAGATGAAAATGATGAAGGGTATGGGAATAACACCTAACTTCCCGCTGCCGATAAGCAGGAATTTCTCGGGAAAGCTGCTGATGCCGTATCCCTTTGTGATGATGACCGCAATACCGAGAAACAATCCCTGGGTTCCCAGAGTAGCTAAAATCGCCGGTACCCCGACCTTGGTAACAACTATACCGTTTATGAACCCGCACACAACAGAAAGAGCTATTGCCGAAATCACGGCAAGTGCCATCATGAAAAACGCCTGCATACCCGGCATTTCAGGTGTAATGAGATTCTTCAGTATGAGAGCGGCAACCACACCTGTCAGATTGGTAATCGAAACAACAGAAAGATCAATGCCTCCTGTGATCAGGGCAATCATCATTGCGATAGAGAGCAGGCCGTATTCGGGTATCTGGCTGGCCATGGATTGAAAATTGATCAACCGCAGAAATTTGTCAGGCAGCGCCGCAGACATGATAAGAATCAGCACGATCATAATAATGAAGAGAGTTATTAGCTTCGAATGTCTGCCTACCAAGAAAGTCTCCTGTACAACGTTACTCTTTTGTAAACACAGTTCTCTGATTCATACGGCGCAGGTTCTGATAGTAGGTTATACTTACGCCAAAAAGGATAATCAATCCGATGAAAAACTTGTGCCAGTACGATGATAGCCCTATGAGGACAAGATTTTTTTCAAGTACAACGATCATTGCAACCCCGAGCAGAGTTCCCAGTATCGATCCTGAACCACCCGTAATCCTTGTCCCGCCAAGCACTACCGCTGCTATCACGCTGAGCTCGGTGCCGACAATGTAGTGCGGGTTGCTGTAACGCAGCAGGGATATGTGCATGACACCCATGATCCCGGCAAGGAAACCAACGAAACAGTATATAAAAAACTGAATGCGGTGTATGTTGAAACCCGCCCTCTTCGCCGCTTCCATGTTGCCGCCGATCGCGCGAACACCTCTCCCCAGCATGGTGAACCGCAGAATAATCCAGCTTACTATGACGACACCGAGTAGTATGAGCACGTACACGGAGAGCCCGTACATGGTTCCATCAGCCCTCGCCAGGTTGAACAAGTTGGCGTGTCCGAAAGATTTGAAGCAGTCCTGAATGTCTCCGGTGTTGAATGGTCTCGTACCGACAAAAGCGAGGAGTCCGCCGTGAAACATACTCAGGGTCCCCAGCGTGGTTATGAGTGTAGGGAGTTTAAAAATAGAGATCAAAAAAGCATTTATTGCGCCTAGAGCGATTCCAACCGAACAGGAAATGAGAAACGCGAGGGCGAGACTATCAATATCCACTGCCGTAAGCACGTTTACAGCAATGTACTGACCGGCAATTGCGACCGCGGTAAAAGAAACATCTATTCCCCCGGAAAGGAGCGCAATAAATACCCCCATCGCCAGTATCGCCATACCGGAGCTGCTCTTTAAAAGATCAAACATATTTTCCAGGGTAAAGAAGGTTGGATTTATGAAAGTGATTACTGTCGAGAAAATAATAAGTACCAGGAAAATATAGGTCTCGTTGTATTTCAACAGCTTTTTAAAGTTATAATTTCGTATTTTTTTAAAATCAAACAGCTTCATGAACTTCCTTTCTACTCATAATACTGAATACTTCCTCTTCCGTTACACCGGTAACATCACTGATCTCCTTGATGATCCTTCCCCTGTTCATAATGAGCACACGGTTGCAGTTCTTAAGGACCTCGGGGATTTCATCCGAAATGATGATGATTCCCATCCCGGATTCAGCCAGGTTCCTGATTATCTTATGGATGTTGCTCTTCGAGGCGATATCCACCCCGATAGTAGGGCCGTCAAGGATGAACACCTTCGGCGTGGTAGCCAGCCACTTCGCTGTAACAAGCCTTTGCTGATTTCCTCCGGAAAGGCTCTGCGCGGGAGCCTCCACTGTGGGTGTTTTAATTGCCAGCTCCTCCACCCATTTTCTTACCGATTGATCTTTTTTCACCCTGCTGATCAGCCTGAACCTGTTTAAAAGCTTCTTCAGTATGGTTACGACGATATTATTGCTGATAGACTGTTCAATAAACAACCCCTGGTTCAAGCGATCCTCCGGCAGATAACCGATGCCTGCTCCAATGGCACCAGGAATGGTTCTGATCCTGACTTTTTCACCATTAATAAGAATGTCACCTGAATCCGCCGGATACATGCCGAATAGAGCAAGTGCCAGCTCAGTTCTTCCAGAACCGAGCAGGCCTGTGATTCCGAGGATTTCACCGGAGTGGAGCGTAAAACTAATATCGTTGAAGTTCCTGGCCTTCGACAGGTTTTTCACTTCAAGAAGCGGAGCTTTCTTTTTGCCCTCCTCCTTGAAGGTGTAAATGGTATCGTCGATCTTCTTGCCTGTCATCAGGAAAACGAGTCTTGCGTTGTCGAGCTCTTCTGTACGAAAGGTCCCCACCTTCTTTCCATCACGGAAAATACTCACCCTCTCGGATATTTCGAAAACCTCGCTGAGCTTATGACTCACAAACAGAGTGCAGATACCACGGTCCTTCAATCCGGTAATAACCTTAAACAGCCGGTCGATCTCATCCTTGGTAAGTGAGGATGTGGGTTCATCCATGATGATGAGCTTCGCGTTCTGTGTATTGGCTCTGGAGATCGCTACAAGCTGCTTTGACGCTACGGATATGTTCTCCACTTTTTCATCCAGATCCAGTTCTTCTCCGATTTCAGCAAGAGCCGTCTCCGCGATTTTTCTGATGTCCTTCCAGTTTATGACCTTGCTGTTCCTTTCGATTTCCTGATTCAGTGAAATGTTTTCTGCAACCGTGAGATTGGGAAAGAGGGAGAGATCCTGATATATGATCTGAATTCCCTCCCTTATGGCATCGATGGCACGGATATGGGAGTAATGCCGGCCATTAATAATGATTTCTCCGGCATCCTGTTTTATAACACCGGCAACGATTTTGATAAGTGTGGACTTGCCTGAACCGTTTTCACCAACCAGGCAGTGGATTTCTCCCTGTTTGATATCCATACTGACATCAGCCAGTGCCTGCACACCCACATACGCTTTACTGATATTTATTACTTCAAGAAATTTATCGGCCATTTCTTCCGCTTCTCTTTCTATACCCGGTGATGGATAAATAAAAAATGGTCAACCGGAGGACCCTTTCTCCCCCGGTTTACCATTCAGGCTGTCCCTTAACCTATAAAACTACCATTTAGACACAATAGGTGAAGCTATGGGTCTTTGTAATACAAGGCATTAAATTTACAATTTGTCGTATGGGACAGCCTAATTAGAGGTTGCTGGACAGCCTCCATTATATGAATCTTTCATAAAGTTTTACAGTTTCCAGCTCCCGTCAGAATTCTTCCAGTCGTCGAGGTTATCTATATTCACGTCAACCCATGCCTGACCGTAAACAACAGGAACACCTGAAGCGTTGTTCTGGATGCTAACGTTCCTGTAGCCGTCCTTACCAAGGTCGTCACCATCTTTGATCTCTATACCCTTCAAGGTCTGCAGTGCGATATACGCGGTTACGTAACCCGCAGATGCTGGTACCCAGAAGTGAAAGGACTGGGACGCGCCGCTTATAATGTACTCACCTGTAACCGAAGGCAGTCCAGTACCGAAGCTTGCGACTTTTCCGACAAGACCTTTATCCTCAATGGCCTGCGCTGCGCCCGGCTGGGTGCTCATAGCGCTGCCCATAATGGCCTTGATGTTCGGGTAAGCCTTGAGAAGCTCCAGGGTTTTCTCCAGGGCTATCTGCTGATTTTCCTGCTCCTCTAACCTCGAGGTAACCATCTTCAACCTGGGGTACTTTTCCTTTACCTGAGCTTCCTCACCATCAACCCATTCGTTGTGGGTCGTTGAAGTAAGGTGACCGACAAAAGCCGCCCATTCACCCTCTTCACCCATCCACTCTGCCATGACATCTGCCATATGCCTGCCGAAGGCATTATTGTCAAAAGCCTCAAGGTCATAACTTACCTGCCTCTGGACCGATGCTTCGTGGGTGAAAGTCAGGATACCCTCGTTGTTTGCCTTTTTGAATGTAGGCACGAGCGATTCGGGGTCATTCGGTACAACAAGAATCGCGTCAACACCCTTGGCGATGAGGTCCTCGATCAGCTGGACCTGGGCCGCCGGATCGGCAGTATCCGCGCCGATCTGATAGGCGTTCACATCTTCGAATTTGTTGTTAAATTCCTCAATGCCGAGCCTCATGTTGTCAAACCACGCTACCCCCTCAAGTTTCACGACCATGACGATCTCAAAAACATCCTTGCCGACTTCCTTCTTCCCTGAGGCAATTAGAACACCTGCCGCCATTGCCAGAACAACAATTAAAATCACTAGTTTCTTCATACATACCCCCATATTTGATTTGATGAAAATATTATGTTGAATAAAAGCATTAGAACTTATGTTGTCAAGAAATATTTCTTAAAATACATTGATATCAATTAATGATTTTACTATCATTAGATAAAAACCATAGGCGAGATATAAAATCTCATAATGATTGAATATTTATTTGCCTATTCTTTAAAACGGAGTTAAAAATATCGTGAACAGGGTAGTGGTGACAGGGTTAGGTTCGGCCTGCTGCGCGGGGAAAAATATCGGAGAATTTTTTGACTCCCTGATCAGTCCTGATTACGATAATTTTACAGAAAACTCAAGAATAAAGCTGGACATAGACGTGCTTGCGGGAGAAGCTGATGCAGAGTGCTTTACAGAACCGGCTGACAGGACTTTTGACAGCCCCACAGCAAGATTGTGCCTGACAGCTGCTAAAGAGTGTGTTGATGATTACAGAATGAACGGCGGCAAGAGCACACCCGACGGACTTGTAACCGGGACAAGCACCGGTGGTCAATACGTGAGTGAAACGTTTCTTTTTTCAGTTCTTGACAATAAACCGCCTCCCGTGATTAACTTCAAAGCACAGGGATTGATGACATCAGCCACGAGAACAATTGCAGGGGAGCTTGGTATTGAGGGACGTGTTTCAACAGTATCCACGGCCTGTACTTCCTCAGCCAACGCGATAGCGATAGGCGCGTCACTGATCGAGCGCGGAGTATGCAAGTGTGTAATAGCCGGCGGAGGTGATGCCCTGTGCGCGACCACTTTATCCGGCTTCCATATTTTACAGCTGACGGGACCCTGCCTTTGCCGTCCTTTTGGAAGAGACAGGCCTGGTATGACTATAGGTGAAGGCGCGGGTTTTTTAATGCTGGAAGCCCTTAACGAAGTTACAGGCAGTCGCAGGAATTATCACGCCGAGCTGCTCGGATACGGCATGGGCTCGGATGCTTACCATATGACCGCTCCGGATGAGACCGGCCAGGGGGCCATCCTGGTGATGCAGGCTGCTCTACATAAGGCAGGCATTGAGGCTGAAGCAGTGAATTTTGTCACAGCGCATGGAACAGGAACGAAACTAAATGACGTAAGTGAAGCAGCCGCGATCAGAGCTCTTTTCGGCGATATTCCCGTATCTTCTCTCAAAGCGCTTGTTGGACATACACTGGGTGGTGCGGGGGCCCTGAATGCCATAGCTTCCATATACTCAATAATAAATAAAACCGCGTGGGAAAACTTTAACAGCTACACTCCAGGTGACGACTGCGACATTAACCTGGTCTGCCGGAAGGGCGTGAATTTACAAAATAATCCGGTTATACTTTCTAATTCTTTCGCGTTTGGCGGTAATAACTGTACTTTAATATTTGGACGCCCTGAGGAGTGAATAGTACCATGAAATTATACATAACCGGCATCGGGACCTGCGTGGTTGATGATTTCAGCGAAGAAGAGTTAGATCAGGAGGCTTCAATAAAAACCATACCCGCGAAAGCATACATGCCAGCGGGAGTCAGACGGGGGACAGAGCGGCTCGCGAAAATGTTTTACATTGCAGCAGTAAAGGCCTTCGAAGACGCGGATTATGAGAACCGGAGCTCCCCTCCTGTTATCGCCGGTACTGGAATGAGTGAAATTGACGCAGCGCTGGACCTGCTGTTTCAAATACATGAATCAAAAGGAAGTATTATAAGCCCCAGGCTGGTACAGAACACAGTCCATAACGCTCCCTCAAGCATACTCAGCATAGGTCTTAAAAATACATCCCCGGTTATAACTATGGCCCACTCGTTTTTAAGCGGAGAATCCGCCGTCGATTACGCATTTACACTTGCAGAAACTTCCGTGTACAGGGATATACTTGTAGTTGCGGGAGATCAATACGTTACCAGGTGGACCGCGATGTTAGCCGAAAAAAAATTTCATCACCTGGGCAGTAAACTTGAGTCAATAAATTTTACAGAAGGTGCGGCTGCCCTGCTTCTTTCCAGGGACAAACCGGCCAACAGAGATTACGGAGCAATAACCGCCTGCTGTGTGTTCCACCTGCCGGTACGGGAAAAGCTTTCCATAAAGCACCTCCGGAAATTCGGCTTTTCAGTTTCCACAGATACGGTTGTTATCCTGCGTGAATTTTTCAGGGACAACCTTCCATGCAATGAAGAATTAGCCGCTATTCTGAACATTCCCCTGGATAACATCATGATACTGAGCGCGAAAGACGGGACTTCCATGGCATCGCCGCTGTCAGACCTTATTTCATACATAAGAACAACCACTTTTAAAGATATTTTATTTATTAGCAGCGAGTTCAATGATACTGCTCTTTTACAGTACATAAAATAAATGAGGCTGTCCCGCAACCTGTGCTATGTGGTAATTTAGAATAATCAAATTTCACACACTTTCAAGCTTTACGAAATATTTTTCTCTCCATTGAAAAATAGTCCTGACTATTTTTCAGTATAGTGCATAATATAAATGTATGTATGCCAGAGACATGTACAGGTTTTGTGGATTTTCTCATCGCTGACGAGAGAAAGCCCCTTCTTCTTGTAGAAACAAAACTCTCCGGGACTTCTCCCCCTGAAAATCTTGTCCGGTTTCAGGATACGCTGGGAGCTCCCGCAGTTCAGCTCGTAAATTCCGGTGAATCATTTCAGCTTATCAGAAACAGGAGACAGAAGATACTAATTGCTCCGGCATACATGTGGCTTTCTGTACTTCCATGAAGCCACATGCACTTCAGGAGGTATTAAATGGAGCTTTTAAAGAAGTTATGCCTCTAATGACATCAAACCTTTCTATCTTGACTTGACCACTTTAATTGACTATAATATTTACTGAGCAAAGGAGGTGATGAAATGCAGACTATGGGCATTAGCAAATTCAAAGCACACGCCTTAAAAATACTGGATCAAGTCGCGAAATCACAGGAAGGCATAATTATTACAAAACGCGGCAAACCGCTTGCCCGAATAATTCCCTATCGCAGCTCGGACATGAATCCGAAACCGGGTAAACTTGAAAACTATCTTGTTTTCGAAAAAGATATCATCTCTCCTCTTGGTGAGGAAATGTGGGATGCCTGTAAATGAAATACCTCCTCGATACTCATACCTGGCTCTGGTGGCATATGCATCCTCAGAATCTTTCACAAAAGGTCAAGATGTTAATCGGGAATACAAACAGATACGATGAGCTCCTCCTGTCTGCAATTTCTCCCTGGGAGTTCAGCAAGCTTCTTGAAAAAGGGCTGATAGGTATTTCCTGTGATCCCGAAGATTTTTTAAAAGCTGCCCTTGATTTCCCCAAACTCAGATTAGTTCATCTGACTCCCATTCTGGCCTATCGTTCGACAATTTTGCCGCAGCCTTTTCATGATGATCCTGCAGATCAGATTATTGTTACAACGGCACGGGAAGAAAATGCTACCATCCTTACAAAAGACAAAAATATCCTTCAGTACAAGCACGTTAGAAGCCTCTGGTAACTTTTTTTTAAGATCAGACTGAGCCAGCATGCCAAAGGACAGACCAAATAATTACATGGAACCTTTTTGCATATATTCATGCAATATACTGTTTAATAGTGACAAGACAATAATTTATTACAATCAGATGTGCAGCTCAAGTATGTCTCCGTCCTGGACCGGCTCATTACGTGATACTGTGACAGGATCCGCACTGCCCCGCCAGAGCCTGGCGAAGCGCAGCTTCACGGAAAAGTCTTTGTGGATGAGCGCGCATATATCATTCACTGACTGCCCGGAAAAAACAGTGTAGGGCCGCTCCCTGTCCGCTTTTTTCCCAGGAACTTTTGTATATACACGCACAATTTTAAGCCAGCCGAAGATCATTTCCGGTAGTTTTGACACATTTTCCTCCTCAGAGCAGGATAAGGGGAATATGTCAAGCTTTTCTTCAAGCATCTGGCGTAAAAGTTCCAAACGATCGCCGGACTCAGGGGCATCCATCTTGTTGGCGATGACCCGGCACAGTATTGCGTCCCTGTTGCACTGCTCCTTCTTAAGTACAAACTGAACATGTCTCGCTGTGAAAGCGGCGAATACCGCATCAATATCTTCGAGGAGTGAGTCTGAAGACAGATCCGCGACCAGAAGCACCCCCTCGGCCCCCCTCACAAGGCTGAGCAAATGCCTGGGCATAAAATCAGCCGTCACCGGCGGAGTATCTATTAGCTGGATCTGGATATCTTCATAGGCAACCATCCCCGGGGCCATACGATGTGTGGTGAAAGGATAATCACCAATTTCCGGATTCGCATTTGTGATCATCCTGATTATGGATGATTTTCCACTATTCGGCGGGCCGAGGAGAATTATCTGAGCAGCGCCTTCACGGAGAAATTCCACGGAGGAGTTATGCCTGGTTTTCCTGTCTGAAGCTTCGAGCTGTTTGCGAAGCGTCGACATTCGCCGTTTGAGATCCGCGTAAAGATGGTCCGTACCCTTATGTTTGGGCAGTAAGGCAACCATATCCTCGAGACGTACTATCTTCTCATCGATTGTCCTGGCTGCTCGAAAGGCTTCTTCCGCCTTACGGTATTCCGGTGTAACATTCGTCGGCATATATAAAAAATATGAATTTATTTATTAAAATTCTACTAATAATTAAGGCTTTCTCACAACCTCTTATCAGCTGGTAAAACATTATTGCCATTTGTGTATCAAAATTGTACACTATATTCAGCAATAACAATGTCCCTAACTCAAGCAATCTGTATGAAAATTTATTGGGGCAACAGTTCTCATCTTAATCTAACTATTTAAAGGAAATAGTATGAAAGCCGGTGATAAGGAAAGCCTGAGCTCTCGCCTGATAATTTCCTCACATAAAGATTTAAAAACCGCCAAGCCGGGAAAGAAAGTGCCCTCCCGGAAAAGCTCTAACACAGGAAAACTCAGAATTGGAGACAGCTGGAACGCTATAACTATTATCGCGCTTTCTCAAAACAGCCCTTTAAAAGCAATAGCCGAATTTGTGGAAAACAGCATCGACGCAAGGGCTGAAAACATTACAATCGTCCGCGGCAGGGAACACGGTGAACCTTATTTAAAGGTCATTGACGATGGCGAAGGCATTCCGCTGAACAACGAGGGATTTCCTAACTTCAAATATGTCGCTACACACATTTGCGATTCTCTCAAGAAAAAATTGAAACAAAGAGGAGTTCAGGGGATTCAGGGTGAATTCGGCATCGGGCTGCTGAGCTTCTGGACGGTGGGGGAACGGCTGATTCTTTCTTCAGCGGGATCGGACGGAAAAACCTATCAAATGGAGATGAAAAGAAACGAGCCCGGATACACAATCACACCAAAACGTTCACTCTTTTCTCACCCCGGAACCGAACTTTTGATCTATCCGGTACTTCCCGGCATCAAACAGCTCAACGGCGAAAGGATGCAGCACTACCTGGCTTCCGAGCTGAGAGACAGGATACGCAGGTCAGGCGCAAAGATCAAAATCAAGGACCGTTACTCGAGAAAAGAGCTGGATGTAAAACCGCAGCAGTTTACCGGCAGTTTTCTGCATGATCTGGATGTTTTAGAAACAGAGAAAGGAACTATATTCCTCGAGTTTTATCTTAACAGCTATTCAGCTGAAAATGCTGTCAGTCTTTTCCGGTCCGGCACCCGGGTTCTGCCCGCAATAACAAAGCTCGACTTTTTTAACAGAGAACCGTGGAATGCCGGATACCTTCAGGGCATACTTGATGTTCCTTTTCTCCAGCTCACGCCAGGCACACGGGATGGCATCGTTCAGGATGAGAGTTTTCAGCTATTTTGCAATTCTCTCAATACTGTAGAAGAAAAACTAATAAATATTATTGAGCTTGAAAAAAAGGCAGAAGAAGAAGAGACAAGCAGGAACATTCTTAAATCCGTGCAGAGGGCTTTAAAAGAAGCGTTCCTGGCATTACCAAGTGGTGAATACGACTGGTTTGATATCTTAACACACAGTCGAAGGGCCGCTGGAAGAAAAAAAACTGATTCCCTATTCCCGGGGACGGATGAAGCGGCTGCTGATCAGAATATCGGTCTTTCTGAAAAAATGGGAGAAACGGACACCGCTCCGGACCAGGAATTTTATGAACATGCAGGACCTTTGTACAAGGCTATCATCTCTCCGGCATCATGCTTTGTTAAAGTCAATACTTCGAGAAATTTCCGATGCATTCCCCGTGACCGGAACAGGAGAATAGTCGAAAATAGAATAGAGATACAGTGGGAAATTAAAGAAGGCTGTGGAACGCTGTCCAATACAGAGGGTGAATTCATTACATTCACAGCTCCTGAAGAACCGGTTATAACGATCCTGCATGTTACTGTAACTCAAGAGGACACAGTCTGCTCTGCTGAATCCATCATCACCATTACCGAGTCGCTTCTAGAGAGGACGGGACAGGACGGAAAAGGGTTGAACAAGGGCATACCGGGCTACACATTTGTCCGGGCAATCGGCGAGCTCTGGAGATCAAAATACGATGAAAAAAATAACCTGATCATTATAAATAACGGCCACAAGGATTATATTTATGCGTCTTTGAAAAAATCAAGAAAACTAAAATATATATTCCACCTATTCGCGAAAGAGCTCGTACTGAACAATTTCAAGGGATTTGACACAGATGCCCTGCTTGAAAGGATGGTCGAGCTTACGCTCTATACCGAAGAGCATTTGCGCTAAGGATTACGATTTACATCCCATTATTAAGATTATAGACTAAAAGTAAAAACAGTTGGAATATGCGATAAACTGGCTTCGGCATTGCGGCCACTTTTACAGCAAATTCATACAGCTTTTATATATGGATCTATTGCGAAAAAAGAAGAGATGTCAACAAGTGATGTGGATATAATGATAATTACGGCATCTGATTATCGTGTGAGTGCAAAGACAGGGCATCATGCACTCACTTTTGAGATAGCCGGTCTTATTCTTGGGGAAAGGTTTCAAGAGTATTTTGATTTTTTCGATGTTTGTCGAAGAAAACGAAATATAGTGGATTATGATCTTACGGATGTGGCAAGTATGTCAGAGCTTAAGGAGCTTATAGAGAAAGTTCAAGAGTTTCGGCGCATTGTATATGACTGGCTTGAAAAAGAATAAGATCGATATGTATCAATACGCTCTAAACAGGCATTTTTTCAACATCTTAAACTTCTTCGGCCTCCGGCCACTGCGCCTTAGCGCCGCCAGTGGTCGTAGGTTCGAATCCCGCATTGCCCGAAGGTAATTTATTTTACATAAATTTTTATCCGCTCGTTCCCTACTTCACAGGCTCCGTGAGAAAGGCAAGAGCACCACCCGGCGTCATGTCAAGATTCAGCGGCAGAGGCTCTAAAAGCACATCCTTTATTTTGGTTAAATAAACGCCGGATTTCGTACAAGGCACCCTCGGCCACCTGCAAATTGGCCATAGTGCAGTTTCCCAGGGCAAAAAAAATCGGCAAAGTGCAACTATTTGATTTGCAGGATTTGACACAGATGCCCTGCTTGAAAGGATGGTCGAGCTTACGCTCTATACCGAAGAGCATTTGCGCTAAGGATTTAGATTTACATCCCATTATTAAGATTTTAGACTAAAAGTATGATGTTTAAATCAAGTCGGCCCCCATATTCCGGCAATAAAATCTCATAATGATTGAAAATTTACTTGCCAATAATTTGCTTTATCTCTATTCATAAGATATAATGATCAACCAGCAATTGAGTTCTTAAACACGAAAATGTTCAAAGATTAAGGAGAAAAATGATGGATAAACCTTTGAAACTGGTGCAAATTGGAGTCGGGTTCTGGGGCTGGAGCTGGGTCCAGGTGGCCATGGAATCACCACACTGGGACCTTGTCGGCATTGTGGATTTAAAACAGGATAATCTAAACAGGGCTGCTGCCCTGTACGGGCTTACCGGCAGCCAGGTTTCTATCTCACTTGATGACGCGGTGAAAGCGTGGAAACCCGACGCGGCACTTGTTGTTGTTGGTGCGGAGGCGCATAATTCAGTGACAATCGATGCGCTTGAACACGGGTTACACTGTCTTGTTGAAAAACCGATTGCACTGACAATGAACGAAGCGCGCGAGATGGTGGAAACAGCCTCCAGCACCGGATTGAAGTTGATGGTCAGTCAAAACTACCGTTATAAGAGGGCGCCGCTTACGATAAAGAAATTTCTGAAGAAAGGAATCATAGGAGATATCGGCTCTGTGTTCCTTAACTTTCAAAAGTCGCCATATTTTACAGGATTCAGAATAGAGATCGATGAACCTCTCATAACGGACATGGCCATACACCACTTTGATCAGATGAGGAATATCCTTGAGCTCGAACCGGTGAGTGTTCTTGCTTACAGCTGGAACACAAGCTGGAGCAGATTCAGGGGGAATCCCGCTGCTACGGTACTATTCGAGATGAATAACGGCGCTGTAATAAGCTATACAGGAAGCTGGGTATCCCAGGGATGGGAGACGCCCTGGGACGGGGACTGGTGCATCAGGGGACATGGGGGTGAGGTCCGGTGGAAGAGGAACCAGGTATCGTTTCGCACAACCAATCTTCTGCAGGAGGTGTATACGAAAGGGGCACTTGAAACCGCGGGTGAACTGGCCCTGGACCTGATTGATCTCCCGGAAGAGGACAGGTGGGCCAGCCTTGGTGAGTTTGCAAACGCTATCCATGAAGACCGTGAGCCTTTTACATCCGGAAAAGATAACCTGAACACTCTGGCCATGGTCATTGGTGCCTGTAAATCAATAGAGCTGAAGCGAGAGGTGAGTATAAAAGAGCTGCTATAACGGAGAAATCTACTGGCACCTATCTTTTCGATTGTGAGAAGGTAATAAAATGAGCTTCAACTGGTCGCTATTTATTGATCTGGGCATTATATCTCTAACTCTTCTAGTCGCGTCTGTCATAAGAGAACGTGTATACTTTTTTCAGAAATATCTTATACCCGGCTCTGTCACTGCCGGATTTCTCCTGCTTCCCTTTTACAACTATCTCGCCCCCCTGATCGGTCTGAACACAGAGGGGCTTGGTAATCTCGTATTTCACCTGCTCAACCTTTCGTTCATTTCAATGAGCTTAAAAAAGGCTACCGGCAAAGCAACCGGTAAAAGAATTTTTTCAATGGTGATAGCCATCCTTTCTCAGTATTCAATTCAGAGCCTTCTTGGTATTGGAATCACATTTTTATTCATTGCCACAATAATCCCGGACCTATTCCCCAGCTTTGGCCTGCTTATTACCCTCGGATTTGCTCTCGGACCCGGACAGGCCTTCGCCATCGGCAAAGGCTGGGAAGCGTATGGCTTCACAGACGGCAGCGTTGTGGGGCTTACCTTTGCCGCATTTGGATTCCTTTGGGCGTGTTTTGCAGGAATATTCATTATAAACCGCGCAGTAAAAAAAAATTGGGTCGACGAAAAGTGTATCCGCGCGCTGAGCAGAAAAACCGTCCGAAGCGGGATCAATAAAAATGAAGGGCCTATCTCTCATGGC
>SDBS01001309.1_pt1 | contig 25228 bp, 21 predicted proteins | sample 2277091 | NCBI WGS metagenome assembly SDBS01 (sample SAMN10404972, study PRJNA504765) | marine sediment metagenome | isolation source: marine sediment core GS10_PC15, 163 cmbsf | place: Arctic Ocean: Southern Knipovich Ridge | collected 2010
GGTGTAGCCCAGAGAGTTGATCATGAAATTTGAAGAATTCAGACTTTTGTGACCGGAAAAAGGGACGGCTCGTGTCTCATAACCACCCACTTTTATATTAAAGAGAGTAGATTCACCAAAGGGATGGATTTGGAAAAAGATCCGGTGTAATCCTCCAAATTCAAAATGTTCCAAAAGGGTCAGATTGGTAAAATAGGAAAAGATGTTGCCCAGTCTCGCGGCGGCTAAAAGATTTATCTGTCGTGGAAAATGGAATTCTGTCCACACTCCATCCTCTGCATTGGGATCAACTGTCATTAGAAAATCTGTCGATATAGATAAGGGAAACCATCGTGGTATATCACCTGGCCAGACTGCTTTTGGCCAAACCTGTTTCCAGGCCTCTGCCCCCAGCTGAATGGGAATCTCCTTTACCAGTTCTTCATCTCCTTTCGACATACGGTACCCATTGTTGAGGAAAACCCGTCCAAAAACGTTGAGTTTCGGATAGACAATATGGCAGGTCTGACAGCTTGTTTCATATTTTCGGGCAAATGAAGGAATGGCCCAGGAGTTGGCTACAGCCATTGTAAAAAAAATCAAAATCAGTAACACTATTCGTAGAAAAAAACTTCTTTTCATTATTTATCTCCTATTTATTTTTTTAACTTTGAAAAATCGCTTTTTGGAGTCTTTATCAGACCAGGCGTTTGCCTACTTCTCCTTTAAGGGTTTTTTATCGTCCAGTTTTAAAAAATAAAGGTACTCAACGATATTCTTTATTTCTTCATCACTGAGAGTTTTCCCGTAAGGAGGACTATAATTAGATTTACCAATCTCTTGAGTACCAAATTTAATGGCTCTGAACACCACTTCCTCACGAGTTTTGATAATATAATCCGGACTGGTCATATCCGGAGGCTGAGGATCTATCTGTGTAGGAAAATATCTACCGGCACCGGAGGCATTTTCCCCATGACAAGGTGAACAATAATGCAGGAAAAGCCTCTTCCCGTCATTGATATTAAATTTTACTGAAACTCCCGACTCTGTCGTGGATGTCTTTTGAGTACAACAAGTGAACATTAAGGCAAATAGAATTACAAAAGAGGACCGAATCCAAAAAGAATATTTTTTATCCATATATCGACACATTTTGTTACTTGTTTCTCAAATTCATTAAAAACTTCGTAAGGCTCAAGGCTTCATCTTCAGATAAATCCATATCCGGCTCTACCGTATTGGCATTGATTAAACTGGGATTTAGCAAATGTTTATAGATATATCCTGGTTTCAATCTCAATCCTACGGTAGTCAGAGTAGGACCAACGGCTCCTCCCTCATCTCCTATTTGATGACAGGCTTGACATCCTTTTTCAAAATATATTTTTTGACCTTTATCAATATCGGCCCGAGATATAATTTCTCCCTTTAAAAAATCCTTTGGGATCTCATCAGAAACCAAGACAGTCATAATGTACTCTGCAATAATGCTGATTTCATCTTTAGATAGCTGCAGCTGCATCATTTCCGGCTCCTTCCCTATATTGAACTTAGGCATCTGTTCACTCAAAGGCCTTATTATGTCCGGTGATTTCAAATAGTCAATTAACCATTCTTCTGTGATTTTGCTGCCTTCCATACTCAAATCCGGAGCATAATCAGCACCATTCCCATAAATTTTGTGGCAGCTCAAACATTTGACATCGTTTAATATTTCTCCGAATTCTCCTGTTGGCTGATAATCACTGGGTTCTTTTTCAACTCTATACCTGACCAAGGGTTCTTCCTTGGAAAAACCCAATAGCAGTGTCAACAGAGCTTCTATCTCATCTTCCCTAAAGCTGTATTGGGGCATTCTAGCATCATCTCGAAATGCATGAGGATCTTCCAGTTTCTTCTTTAAGTAAGCTACTCTGGATTTTGATAAATCATGAAGCATTCCGAAATCAAACTCCTCTAGAGGTTTATCGCCAATGGAGTTAAGCTCATCGGCCACTTTATCTTCGAGTTCATCGATTTTTAAGTAAGGGCCAATCTCATCGATATCTCTCATTCCTTCAATATCATGGCAGCCGAAACAACCATATTCTTTGATAAGGGCAGATCCTTTTTCTATGGATTCCTCTGTTATTTCAACAGGCATTTCGATCTTTAAATCTTCCAAATCATAATCCACATATTCCCCGCTCAAATATTCCGATAATGAAAGAATTTCTTCCTCTGTCATCCTATAATGGGGCATTCTCGCATTATTAAAATATGATTTTGGACTACTTAACCAGGACTGAAGCCAATCCCTCTTTATTTTACTCCCCACTTTACTTAAATCAGAGGCAAACATATCTTTATACGCCCCTCCTCTACCATTAGCCGAATGACAAATACTGCAAATTGACTGGCTGTAGATAATTTTTCCTTTATCATAAAGAATCCAGTCCACATCTTCGTCTAATGGTTCATCTTTTCTTTTCTTTTGGGTGAGGCTGAAAAGATAATCGGCAACAGCCGAGGCATCTTCTTCAGAAAATTTGAAGTTAGGCATGTTTGCTCCTTCAACCATCCCTGAAGGATTCATCAGCCATTGTACCAACCATGTATAACTGACTTTCTCCCCGATCCGGCTGAGAGGAGGTGAAATCTTCTCTATGTTTTCATAGCCATCTAATCTGTGGCAGCCAAAACAGACATTTTTCTTCATCAGTTTATCACCTTCCGCTAAAACTTCGGCTCCTCTCAAAGTGCTAATATCTTGATGGCAGTGCAGACAGCTCGCTTGAGTCAAAGAGTCTTTAAACATGGGTTCATTCCAAAACTCCACATCGCCGTGGGCCTTATCCGGTGAAGTCGTGGCCCTTCCCTGTCCTTGGTGGCAGATTGTACATCCAAACTGCCCGGGAGGATGATTCTCGATATAAATGGAATAACCCGGATGGGACGTAAACGGGGGTGGGAGTTTATTTGGAGTTGATTTATCTATTCCAATATGACAAGACGTACACCTGTCAACTTTATTCAGATCCTCGATGAAGTACTGCTTGATTTCAATTTTTGGATTTTTAAGGCTCTTTAAAATTTTGTCCAAATCTTCAATTTCAACTAAATAGGAAAAAGTATTCAGTTTTTCTCTGTACTCCTCAAGAGGAAGGATTAAGTCATCTTCTTTTAATTTGAGATCGTTCCGTCTCTGAGTTAATTCCCTTTTTTGGCTTTCGAGAATGTTTATCTCCTGCTCCAGTTCATCGATTTTTTTTTTGCTCTTATCCTCCTTGAACCGCAGAAATAGATACTCCTGCTCAAGAAGACGGTTCCGGTTAACAAGCAGATCATGCTCCGTGAGGGAGATTTCTTTATCGGCTTCTTTAATCCTTTCCGTTATCTCTTTATACTTTTTTTGTGTCTGTGGATTATTGAACTCTCTTTCTCTCTCCTCTAGGACTTGCAGCAGCCGTTGATATTCCTTTTGGACTTCCGGTTCTGCAAACGACTCTCTGGCAGCCTGCAGCTTCCACCTTGTTTCTTCATAATTTAAGGAATAGTATTCTTTTTGATATTTCTTCCAAGGTCTCAGAATATCTGCTTCTTCTACTAAAGCCCATATGGAAACGGCCACCACTAGAAAAACAAGAACAAAAAAAAGAAGAGCAAATGATTTTTCTTCTTCTTTTTTTTTATAGGTAGACATGATTTTTAAATGTTAAACCAGGGAGTGACCCAAATATACTTAATATTGAAAACAAGATTGAAGATTATTTTCACTAAAACTCCGACCATGGCACATACCAGGAAAGAGCCTGCGAAATATCTGGACAATCCCAGTCTTTTTAGATACTCCGGTTTTTTTTCCTTGAGAAGACGATAAAAAACCAGCATTCCTATAAAAAAATAGAGGAATACAACACTTCCTCCGAGAATAAATCCTAGAGTAGACCTTGAATCGACACCAATAATCTGTGTAAAATCCATGTTGAAATCCGCAACGACTTTACTCTTATCCCACTCCTGCCAGGGCCAGAACCAGAGCCATCCCGGCCCTCTCACAAAAACACCGATGATTATGAGCGGCAGCCAAAGGATAAGGAATCCAAAACCAAATATCAGAATCTCGAATTTTCTTTCCTTAAAGGTAAAATACCCATTCCCTTTTGAGCGGACATCCATGTAGGGAATAAGCATCAGCCCCAGTATGATCAAAACAGGAAGTATGACTCCGGCTATCCATGGATCAAAATAGACAAGAAGCTCTTGAAGCCCTAAAAAATACCAGGGAGCTTTAGCCGGATTTGGAGTCAAATTCGGAGTGGAGTGTTCCTCTAAAGGAGCCATTATGAGAATGGACCAGACAAATAAGATAATGAGAAGCAATAAGACGACCAGAAATTCTTTCCTCGCTAGATACGGCCAGGTGTGAATCTTCTCCTTTCCGATTTTGTTCTCTTCTTCCTTTAAAGAGGGACTCATCTTGTCATTCTTTCTGGCAAGATAAAAAGCAAACCACACAAAAAAGCTGACCAGAATAATCATGATTACTATAGCGATATTATCCGGCTTGGAAATGATATGAATCAGATTTTTCATGGGAATTTCTATCTTTTAAAGCGGCCCAGAGATTCCTCCGTCTTTTCTCACTCTCCAAAAATGAACCGCCATCAATAAAATGACAACAAAAGGGATTCCTATACAATGCCAAACATAGGCTCTCAACAATGCATTGGATCCAACTTGGGATCCACCTAAAAGGGCAAAACGGACATCATTATAAGCCGTCGTCCCCAGCAGCTCTGCAAAGGGGCCTTCATTACCGATCAAGGGGGTGGCTCTTGCCATATTGGTTCCTACCGTTATGGCCCAAAATCCCAACTGATCCCAAGGAAGAAGATATCCGGTAAAACTGAGAAGAAGAGTTAAAACAAGCAGAAGAACGCCAATGACCCAATTGAATTCTCTCGGAGGTTTGTAGGAACCTGTCATGAAGACTCGAAACATATGAAGCATGACTGTTATGACCATGAGATGCGCGGCCCATCGGTGCATATTACGGAGCAAAACTCCAAAACGAACGATATGCTCAAGGTCTTTCATATCCCAATACGCCTGACCAACAGTCGGCCTGTAGTAGAACATAAGCAGTATTCCGGTCAGAGTTAAGATAATAAAAAGAAATGCGGTTATTCCCCCCATACACCAGGTATGTTTTAATTTTGCTCCAAGCCTAGTAATTTTGACTGGATGCAGATGAAGAAAAACATTTCCAAATATCCTCTTTATTCTGTTCCGCGGTGTATCTTCAAAATCGTGACGGAAAATGGACTTCCACACTTGAGTATCTTTTATGTTTTTAAAAGGATTCCGCATCTTTATACTTTGAACACACTTTGAGGATTGGCCAAATCCGGATTCATTCCGGGAATCCCTTTATAAATGATGCTTTTGTCAACAAATAAATCTCCCTGAGGAGTCTGGTCTATTTTAAACCTGTCTAAAGGCCGAGGAGCAGGACCTGCAAAATTGATACCCTTGTGATCAAATTTACTTCCGTGACATGGGCAGTGAAATATATTTTCTGATGATTTCCAGGCCGCCGTACAGCCTAGATGTGTACATTTCATGGAGAGGCAATAAAAACGTCCATCCTCTGATCTTACAATACAGACTCTATGGCTGTCCTTATACGTGATATCCACTTTCCCTAACAAATAATCCTCAGGCCTGCCCACTAGAAACTGGGACGGGGCTTCGAAAAGTACGCGTGGGAAAAAAAATTTCAGGGAGTAAACAAGACTTCCTAAAAAGACAGAAAATAGACCTCCCCACCCGGCCTTGATTAGAAAGTTTCTTCTTGAAAGAAGATCACCCTGTGGACTCTTGAAGAGTTTTTTCACAGGATTATTTTCTCTTAGTAAGCTCGAGATTAATTTCTGTTGTCTCTCCGCCAACAACTGTTATTTTCTGAGGAGCCAATTTCATTTTTTCATGCCAGATTTTCAATTGATAATCTCCTGGAGGAATATTTTCGATCTTGAAATGACCTTCCTCATCTGTTTTGAAAAAAAAGGGATTCTCGAGGATAATGACATATGCAACCATCTCGGAATGGACATTACATAGGATAACTATTTCTCCAGGTTCATTAAAAGTACGTTCCTTTTTCCCATTTTTTCCCCACGTTCCCAGATTGAATTTTTCAACCTTCCCGGGAGCAAAAACATTGTGCTGAACATCATCACTGTTCAGGAAATTTACGGTTGTCCCTTTCAAAATAGGAAGCACCCGAGGATGAAAAACAAGGTTCTTCTGGTCAAGCAGACTTGCTTCCTGTGGAGGAGGATATTCTTTCTTTATGCCAGCACCTTCGAGATAGACTACAGCGTCTCCTGAATGCCGGGCTCTGAAAACTTTGATTGTCCCTGAAACAGCCCCATTTTCATCTTGTGCATCATAGGCCGGCAAAGATAAATGCGTTAAGATAAAAAAGGATAACAGCAAAGTCAAATATAAAAGATGACGGGTTATAGTCCTGAGATTTTCTTTGTTTTTCATTTTTTTCCTCACTTTATAATTTTTAGTTCGGGATTACTCTTTGACTCAGGAGCATTGCAAGAGAGGGAGCAGGGAAGTTATATAAAGGTGCGGCTTTTTTTCTCCAAAAAAACTCTCTCCATTTTAGAGTTTTTCCTGCTCCCCTCAAACAATAACATCATAACAAAACCTTATGGAGGTATTAGAATCCGAGGACCAAGCGGGCCTGGAACACATTGTTCTTATTGGTGTCCTTGCTGTAAATAATCGCTTCCGCTACAAATTTGATATTGGCCCGGAGCATGGCAATGATACCCACTACGGTTTGCTTCTGGTCTATAAGATTCACTTCTGCTCCGTTAGTCATATCCAATTTTAGAGCCTCATATCTTGCTTCTGCGATCAACCAGGGGAAGAGATACATGGATCCTTCAATATGGTATCCATTAGAATCCACTTCACTTCCATTACCATAGGGATCCTTATTTTTGCCCAGGATATACATTGCATTAAGATCGAAATTCCCCATGGTCCAACGAACACCTGCTCCCAGCTGACTAAAGCTGTCTGAAGCACCGCCCTCTACGTCTGTTTTACCTGCATAGGCAAATCCCGCAAGTTCAAAGGCATTGTCCACCCAGAATCCGGTGGGCATAACTGAAATGGCATCATCCGTTCCTTTACCTGTCGGAGCGGAACGGTCAAAAGGAGTTCCTCCCACTTTGTAACGAAGAGTTGCGAATCCATCCATCCCGCCACCAGGACTGACCATCCCGGCGCTGTAATAGAGGCGGCTGCCTACAATTCCATTGAACTCGAGCCCCATTTTACCTCCACGCAATCGGAACCGATTAGCGCTTCCGGGAACACGCCAGTTATTGTACAAATAATGCTCTTTCCCTTGTCTCAAAGTATCAAAAGCCATAGGTATAGGATTAATCTCAAGAGAACCAATCCTTAAATTCAGGGCTCTATTAGACTTAAAAAGACTATAGAAACCCAACCATAATTCGGCTCCGACTTCTCCTCCTTCCCACTCCAATTCAGCAAAAAAAGGAACATCTTCCCCAAGGGTACCGGCAAAGATAAGTTCTACTTCATGCGGGAAATCAAAAAACAATTCTTTATCATCTCCCTGTAAAGGCTTTTTCACATCGAGCATCATCCAAGCTGACATTGGAAATGATCCGGGAATGGCGCCAGGCCAGATGGCATTAGGCCAAACTTCTTTCCAAGCTTCAGCACCTAAAGAGACATCCTTTTGCTTTAAATACTTTTCATCGCCCTCTGGGATCTGATACCCATTGAGCCTGAAACTCTCTCCAAAAGCAGTAAGTTTTGGTGCGGCCACATGGCATGTGGAACAACTCGTTTCGTACTTTCTGGCAAATATGGGCAAAGCTTGCGCTGAATCTGCCAAAAAAACCATCATTAACAGCACAAAAAGACCACATAACAAAAATTTGTTTAATTTTCTCATTAAAATCTCCTTTTCTTTAAAATCAAGGTCGGCAATTACTACTAATCCTCCAATTCTTAAATGTTTTCACATGAACAATAATATTATCGTGCACAATTCTATATATGCAAATTCTATGCCAATTCCAATCTTTTGGAATTTGACCAAAAAGGAGCCAAGACTCCAGGGGTACGGCTGTTTTCTGATCTTTATCCCGTATATTAAAAGGGGGCCATATAAATTGACGAAAAATAGATCCGTTTATCTAACTATCACTAATTAAACAGGTTGAGGAGAAAACAATCGTTTTACACAGCAATATAAATGGCACCCCTTTATCTTCGTACAATTCATTATCCCACATGACAGCGCAACTTTATCCTAACCTGGGTAATTCAAGCTAACCGGATTTTGTCTTTAAAAGATTCAACCGGTTATTTAAGGCTTGTCGCGTGATTCCCAGCATACGGGCAGCCAAGGACTGATTCCCATTGGCCCGTTTCATGGCTTCGTCTAACAGGAGCCGGTTCACTTGTTTGAGAGTTGGCAGCTGTTTAGAAAAGGACACTAAGGATTCTGTCTCTTCAGTAAACCGAGAGAAATCGGATTTTTTGAGATTTTCCTGCTTGAAGATTACAGTTTTGAATGTCTCAAGGGAGAGGATTTTTGATTTGTGTGTACTCACAGCATTAAAGATCATGGCTTGAAGCTCTCTAATATTCCCGGGAAAAATATAGCTCTTCAGCAGAGGAATTAACTCACGAGGAGGAGTTGGCTTGTTTTTTCGAAGTTTTTCTGAAGCCTTTCCCAGAAAATAGTCAACCAATAATGGGATATCCTCTAGGTGCTCTCTCAGAGGTGGGATATGGACCTGATGAACACAGATCCTGTGATAAAGATCCTTTCTAAATTGTCCGGATTTGAGTTTTGGCTCCAAATCATGATTTGTTGCAACAATAATACGGGCATCGGAATATTTTAAAATATCGGAGCCTAAGGGATAGAATTCGTTTTCTTGAAGAAGACGAAGCAGTTTAACCTGAGAGGCAATACTCAATTCACCGATTTCATCCAGAAAAAGGGTTCCTCCGGAAGCTTGCTCAATCATACCGCCTCGAGCTTGATGGGCATCTGTAAAGGCTCCCTTCTCATGCCCAAAGAGAGTATCCGAGAAGATGTTATCATCCAATCCTGCTATATTAACGGCAACAAAATTTCCTTTCCGATCACTGAGCTTATGAATAGCCTTTGCAATCAATTCCTTCCCTACGCCTGTTTCCCCTGTTATCAAAACAGGTTCAGGGCTGGGAGCGATCACTTCGCTGTATTGAAAAATAGATTTCATGTCTGCACTATTTGTAATTATTTCTTCAAAGGCTTCCGGCTGTACAAGTTTATCTGAAAAAAAATGCTGCCGTAAGAGGACATAATTCTTTTTTATCTCTTCCAGTTCAATAACTCTTTTTACCCCGGAAATCAGCCGGTTCTTTTCAACCGGCTTGACCATATAGTCATTGGAACCATTTCTCATGCATTCCACCGCTGTATCGACCTCATCAATTCCTGTGATAATGATTATAGGAATGTCAGGGAAGTCCTCTTTTATTCTTGGAAGTAACTCGAGGCCGCTGATATGGGGCATGTTGATATCGAGCAGTATGCATTCTACCTTACACTTGGACAAAAGGGGTAAAACGTCCCTGCTGTCTTGACACTTCGTTATATTATTGATACCTGAGAGCTTTAAAGTGGTTTCAAAACTATCTAGTGCACTTTCTTCATCATCAATAATCAGGACAGGTTGCATCGGATACATGGTCATTTTCATCTCCCTAAGTCATTAAGATTGGCTTTATAATTTTTGCTCCTCATTTTTGGATTCTTCTTGATATTCACAGGAAAATTGACCGTGACAGTGGTTCCTCTTCCGTGTTCAGAGATAAAACTCATGGTTCCTCCATGATCTCTGATAATTGTGGAAGCTATAGATAATCCCAATCCGGTTCCCCCAATACTTCGCTTAGTCGTAAAAAAGGGATCCGTTATATGATCAAGTTTATCATCAGGAATCCCTAGACCCTCATCCTTCAAAATCATCACGATAGAGTTTGTTTTCTTATCAAAAAATGTGGACAATTCGATTTTTTTTTCTGGATCAGGAAGCGCTTCACATGAATTCTGCATCAAATTAATAATCACCTGTTCCAGTTTCTGGAAGTTGGCTCTAATCAAAGGGAGGTTTTTTCCTAAAGTGACAGAAAAATGTTTTGTTGATTTTGAAAGGAGATTATTGACCAGAGAAAGAACCGTCTTGACAACATTATTGATATCGATATCCTTTTTATAATCAAGAGGTTCACGTCTAGCGAAATCTTTGAGATCATTAGTGATATTTTTAATACGCCGAGACGAATCAGATATTCCTGAAAAGAGTTTAGGTAATCTCTTTTTGATTTCAGGAAACCCGATTCCTTTAATTGTGAATTCTTTATTATCCTGGTAATACTTATTAATAATGGGCAGCATATTTTCCCAGATTTCAGACAGTGCTGAAATATTTAACATGATGGAATTATTTGGATTGTTTATCTCATGCGCAACACCAGAGGCCAATGTCCCAAGAGATGCCATTTTATCGGTATGCATTAAATTTTCTTGAATCAATCTAGCTTCCTCTTTCATACGGTTTTCTTCTGTTTGATCTTTTATATCACAATAAACAACTTTAACATTTTCTAATTTAACAATTTTCCCACGTACAGCGGCTTTGAAGTTTGTTCCGTTTTTCTTGACATGATTAATCTGTGTCATATGGAACACATCATCTTTTTTTGCAGAAGCCATGACTTTCGTAAAACTTTGGTAGCTCGATGGTTCGAATAATCGGGAAATATTAGTATTGATAATTTCGCCATCTGTGTATCCATAGATGCTGAGGGCTGCAGAATTGATGTCTATAATTTTATGATTTATCGGGTCAAATATAATTTTTGCGTTTTGGCTTTGCTGAAAAATCTGATGAAACCGTTCTTCACTCTCTCTCAGAGCTATTCTCGCTTTTTTTATCAAAAGATTGAAACCGTCTACTACAACTTGAATTTCATCTCGACTTTTAAATGTAAATTTGTAATCAAGATTCCCTTCTTTTATATTTCTGGCTCCAGCAATTAGATTTTTAATCGGTCTAAGATAGCGCCTGGCGGTATAGTAACCTATGAGAACCGATAACCCTGCAACAAAAGTTACTAAGAGAATAAACAAAGTTCGAAACCGGCGTATTTCAGAAAAAATGATTGCAGTTTCTATGTCGATAAAAATAATGTAATTTCCAATCCCACTTACTTTTTGAGGAAAAATTGAAGCGTATTCAATTATCCGTGCTCGATCTTCAGTGATTGTACCCTTACTACTAGACAAGATAATATCGGATATCGATTGAGAGTAATCTTTTTGAAGGTTCTCCGATTGACGATTGGCAAGAAGTCTATTCCAGTCACTTTCCCAGGAATTATAAATGTAGAAGCCTTGACCATCGACGATAATAATCTTTCCGCCTTGAATTCTTCTTGGCACGTCAAATAAGTCAATGAACTTCTGGAAATCGATATGCGCTATGAGGATCGAAACAAGTTCTTTATTTTGATTGAAAAGCGGCATGGTCAAACTCACAGTCTGAATGATTTTCCTGTTTTCCGGATGCTTGATTTCAGAAGGAAGTATGAGGACTTCATCAGGTTGGACTTCTTCAACAGCAAAAAGATAAAACCAAAATGGCTTGTCAGAAAGATACTCAGAGGAAAGCCGGTATGGTATATTATTTTCAAATAATACGGCAAACACCTCGCTCCCTTTTTTATCTAAAATATCCACTTTATGGTAATAAGATTTATTCTCCAGCAGTCTTAAAAATTCCTCAACAACGGCATCCAGCGTAAAAAGATCCAGGCCCTTCTCGTCTTCAAGACTTTCGTTAAAACGATTCATTTCAGTTGTGCGAGACAGTGAATGTAATTCACTCTCGATTTTAGAAAAGAAAGTGGACGTCCTGCCCGTTAACTCTTGGATGTCAATCTTTATATTCTGCAAATTTTGGATTTTCATGGAATTTATCTGGTTTTGAATAATAAACAGGCCGATCAGAGTAAGCGGAATTGTCGAAAGTACAATAAAAATAATGATCAACTTCCCCTGGATCCCGACACGGGAATCTATCCATTGAAGAATATTTTTCATGTCAAGCTTAAAACCTAATATTTATTTTTTTATCATCAGGAAGTTAACGTTCACCTGACTTTTATCCAAAACCTCGATTTTCTTTATTTGATGTCTCATACTTTCATGCCAGACGGCGAGATTGTATTTTCCAGGGGGAACATTTCTTAAAGTATATTTCCCATCCCGGCCAGTCACAACAAAATAGGGAGTTTCAACAACTAAAACAAAAGCTGACATCTCATGATGAACATTGCACAAAAGCAAGACTATCCCCGGTTTTTCGAATACCCTTGTTTTGGTTGTACCCTGAGGGTAGGTACCTAAATTAAATTTGCCGGTGTATCCTGGAGAAAAAACATTGTGCAGGACAACATCTTCATTTGGAAAATTCACTTTTGTCCCAACAAGAACCGGTAAAACATGTGGAACAAATACAAGTCCAACTTGATTGAGAATCACCGTCTTTTCAGGCGGTGGAAATGTTTTACCATCAATTTTTTCTAAATAGACGATGGCATTTTCGAGCACTCCATTTAAGTTTTTAACAATTCCCTGTATTTCACCTGCATGAATAAGGGAAGAATTAAAAATACAACATAAAAACAGACATAAAAACAATTTTTTCATTTCATCGCTAGAATTGGGGACTGTCCCCAATTCTTTTCTTTTAAAAGCGGACGGCGGCCTGCAGGGCAAGGAGGTTGTTGTCCTTTGCCATTTTCCGGTCTCCTTCCATAACGATATCGTACTCGATCTTAAACACAATGGCTTTAGTCAAATAAAAATTAAAAGCTAGAGCCATGACCTTCGTGTCATAGTCAGTGGGTTTCCGTCCTAGAAGGGCCCCATTGTCTAAATAGTCCAATGTGCCGTACCGAACCGTCGGCCTGAATTGATCGGCAACCAGGTAGGAAACCTGGACGAAATAACCTTCACCCACTCCCTCTTCAAAAGGTGCAGGATTCTCGGAATCTGACCGTGAGTACTCTGCAAACAGGCTAAGATCGCCGAATTTACCGAGAAGATGGACACCAAACATGCTCAAATTGTAATCGCCTTCATCATCCCAGGCTCCGGTGTAATAGGATGCCCCCACCTCCACTCTATCTGCAATGACTCCGGCAAGCCGGAAGCCAAGACTTTTTGCGTCATTATTATCTTTATAGTGCCGACTTTTTCTCAAGCGGCTTCCAGCACCCAAACCATTTATGGCATAGGCATCATAAGTGAGATAAAAATTTTCATGAATAAAAATATTGCCGTGGAAATTTATTCCCACTTCTTTCCATGCACTCCCCCCTATTTCTCTCGACTGCTGCGGCCTGGTTACGAGAAAATTTTCAATCGGTCCATGAAACTCATCAAAACGGTTGAACGGAGTCAGCATGGCGCCAATTCTTAAAGCAAAATTTCTCATAAACCAAACGTCTAAATAGGCCTGCTCGACAAAAGGCGGCTCTGCCCCTCCTCCACCATGCTCCAGCTCGAATTCCGCTTTGTAAGACACGCGCTCATGAAGCCTGCCGGATATGTTGAAGTTTAAATAGTGAAGATCAAAAGTGTCTGTAGAGCTCTGTGAAGAAAAGAACTCTGTATACAGATATCCCCCCAAAACCGGACTTGTGGGAAGGTCCTTTTCCTTTTTCGAGGATTCCTCTCCAAGATAGGCCAGAATGACTTCCTCTTTTTCCTGATTCAAGCCGGCAAGGGATCCCATATCCTGAACAATGGTCTTCCATTCCTCGAGTGAATATCTCTGCGGCAAATAGGCAAAATGGCACCGACCGCACTTAAGCTGATAGAGTTTTTCTCCCAGATAGACACCTTCCTGAGTAAAAGCGGCCGTAGAAACGGTTATCAATAGTATAAACAAAACAATTGTTTTTTTTCTCATTTTTTCCTTCCTAATAGTGTGATTAAACAATTCAAAACAGATGATGTTTGATTTGGAATGAATCGGAAATTTAAAGACTGGGAGGGGCGCGGGATATGGGATTGGGGATTATTGTCGCTGTATATGTAAATATATCATAAATTTTCAGAATTTCAGAAATCGGGGGCGGCGGCAGATGGAAGAAATCAACCTGATCAGAAACAGCGGAAAAAGCTAAAAAATGACAAGCCGGACAGTCGATTTCATTTTTTAAGGTCGTTTCTGTGTGAATAAAGTTGATGAAAAGGGTAGCGGACAAGAATAGGAAAAGAATCGACAGAATTAAAAGCTTTTTCCTTTCTCTTTTCATCTTGATATTATAACCTTTATTTTAAAGATTGGATATAGCGAATCAAATTCTTCATTTCAGCCTCAGTGAACCTGGGCCAAACTAGATTGAACTCAGTCACCATTTTTTCCATTTCGGGGACGTGATTCCACATAGCAGAAATCAAATCGAGCACTGAATTCTGAGAAACTGATTTTAAATCCAGTCCCTCCCGTTCAGTAACTGCTTCCTGGCTGTGGCACGAGATGCAGCCTTTTTCCTCAAAAACCTTTTGACCGGCCGCTAGATCTGCGTTTTCCCCATAATAGGGGATATAATAAAGAAACGCGACCAGATCTGCCATCTCTCTATTGTTAAAATTGGGGATATTTAATCCTCTTTCTCTCATTTCTTCCCACATGAGATTTGAATGATTCCACATGATTCCCACAATTTCTGTAAGACTTTTTCGGAGCAGACTCTTATCAAGATTTTGGCCTTTCGGCCCATGACACACTTGACACCCTTTCTTCTCAAATATTTCCTGACCTCGCCGAGGGCTCCCGGATTCTAAATAAATTACATCTCCATTTGTATTCAACGCATTTTCTTTGATGAATGCCAAAAGATGAGACATCTCATTGGGGGCGAAAGTTTGTCCTACCATGGCATTGCTGACAGTTGAACTGTGATTCCAGAGTGCTGCAGCAATGAATACAGGGGAGACATACCGACCGAACTTATCCAAGGAAGGCCCGGATTTTTCTTTTTCTCCGCCCAAAGAATGGCATTGGACACATCTCTTTTTGGAATAAATGTCTTCCCCTTTCCTTGGATCTCCAAGTTCGTCAAAAAATCCCTGGTAATAAATATAAGCAATTAATTCCCCGGTTTCTTCAGGCGTTAATTCAGGCCTTTCAATGTCTTTCTCCCTCATGATATCCAACATTTTCGGAGAATGACTCCATAAGTCCCCGGCCAATCCATAGAAATTCTTTTGCCGGCCGATTGACGTGAGGTCAGGACCAAAGGTCTCCCCTAATCCCATTACAGCATGACACTTACTACATCCCTTATCGAAAAAAACCTGACTCCCTTTCAAGGGATTTTCTGGGAAGGACTGATTTCCTACACCTTGTGAGAACGAAAATTCGAAAGTGCAAAAAACCAACATAAAACAGATCACCGCTTGAAATACAAAAAAGACAAATGATTTTTTTTCTTTAATCATGATATTTTTCTCATTTCTTTTTTTGTTCAGCAAAATTGTGTGATTGATCCAGATCAATGTTTTGAGATTTCACTGAATCCGGAAGATAGCTGTTAACTCGTTCCATGGTTTCTTTTATTCCCATTTTCTTCCCATCCTTAATTTCCCAAATGGAGACAATAGGAAAAAATTTCACAAAAAGCATATAAAGAAGGATAAACCCCGCAATACAGGCAGCAGTAACGGAAAATTCTACCCAACTTGGCGAGTAAACTCCTCTCTCAATTGGAAGGCGAGGATTAATAAGCGTGGGAAGAACGATAGTGAAACGTTCTAACCACATCCCGATGATCACACCAATAGAAACAATCAAGATCCCATTTATAGTCCTCGTTTTTCGATTGGAAAGGATTGCAACCGGCAAAACAAAGCAGAAAAAAACCATAACCCAAAAATAGGGGGCATAAGGCCCTGTGAATTTGGCATAGAATACGGCAAGGTGAGCAGGTTCGGCTCCATAAAAAGTGGTCAGATTCTCAGTCAAAGTGAAATAAAACCATAAAAGGCTCATGACAAGGAGTAAAAGCCCTAAATTATTGAAATGAACGGGTTTTAAATAATCCTCCAGATGGCAGCTTTTTCGTATGATTGTCATTGCAATGAGCAGTGCCGCAATTCCAGAAAATATCGCTCCGGTTACAAAATATGGTCCAAAAATTGTGCTGTGCCACATGGGTTGAATGGTCATGGAAAACACATAAGAAACAACTGTGTGAACAGAGACGGCAATAGGAATGATCAAAACAGCCATAACAGAAATGGATTTTTCCAAGATGTTCCATTGCTTTTTCGTCCCTTTCCAGCCCAAAGAGAGAATTCGATAGATTTTCCCTCTAAAAGTCCCATTGAATTTTTCCCGCAAAAGTGCAATATCGGGGATCAGAGGGAGGAAAAGATAAATGACGCTGCAGGTAAAGTACAAGCTGATACTGACAACATCCCAGAGAAGAGGTGAGATAAACTTTGCGTTAAAAATAGTATTCAAAAAACGGTCTGGCCTGCCCAAGTCCATGATGATACTGATCACGCCGAAGAAGAGAACCATAACCGTTATGACTTCAGCCGACCGAGTGATGGCCCTTCTCCACTCTGCATTTACAAGGCGAAGAATTGCCGAAATTAGGGTTCCAGCATGGCTGATACCAATAAAAAAAACAAAATTTGTAATGTAAAATCCCCAATAAATCGGGCGGTTCAATCCTGTGACTCCCAGACCGTGTCGGAGCTGAGTGATCCATGCAAATATACCAACAGCAATAACGGCCAAAAGAATGGCCACAGTCATATAGAATTTTTTTCCTGTATGTGTGATCGGACGAAGCAGATCTTCATCAATTCTAGTGAATTCCCTTTCTGTTTTATCCATGCCATTCTCCCTCGGTCAAATAAATAACGTGAGGTTCGGTACCAAGCTCCTCTAGAAGCTTGAAAGCTCTCGGGCTTTTAGCTAAGCGGGCAACCGAGCTGTTGGGATCTCCAAGATCACCGAAGTTTATCGTCCCGGTAGGACACGTCTGGACACATGCGGGAACATAATCCGCCTCTTTTAACGGCCTTTTCTCCTTCGAGGCCTTTTCTTTTGCTTTCTGCAGCCTATGATGGCAAAACGAACACTTCTCGACCACCCCTACCTGTCTCTTGGAAACATCGGGATTTAAATAGTTTTTCATTTCTTCGGGCCAGCGAGGTTTAGAGTAATTGAAATATTTCAATGTGTAAGGACAGTTGTTGGTACAGTATCTGCACCCGATGCACCGTGTATAAACCTGAGCCACTATCCCTTCCGGATTTAAGTAAGTCGCTCCTACCGGGCAGACTTTTACACAGGGCGGTTTTTGGCAGTGCATACAGGGACGCGGAAGAAACCTTTCTCTAACTTCAGGATATTCTCCCTCTAAAATCGTCATTACGCTCATCCAAGAAATCTCGCGATGTTTTTCTTCTTGTTCAGGAGTAGAAAAAGGCACATTGTTTTCAGCCTTACAGGCGGTCACACAGGCTTGACAGCCTGTACATTTGTCCAAATCAATAACCATCCCCCATTTGTGCATTCGATTTTTCTCCTTCAAAGCTTTATTATTTTTACTCGTGTTGAATGTCGGGATATCATTCCTGTCTGTTCATCATATGACTCACCAATCAATTGAACAGGACTATTTTTTTTGTCAAATGTTAACTGATCCGATATGACTTCCATTGTATTCGATGCAATTCCGACGACTTCAGGCGCTACCCCAGGAAAAATCTTAACGACGGCGTCAATTTGTCCGTACGGAGATTCGATCCTGACAGGATCCCTGTCTTTTAAACCAAGGCTCTTTGCTGTTTCCGGATTGATCTCAACCCAGGTTTTCCACATCATATTGAAGCGGAATCCCATATTTTCCTGATACCAAGGCAGAACGGCTCCACTTTCATTTAATGAATTAGGAAGATCATACATATAAAGAGAAAAAGGAAATTCTTCTTCATCATCAGAAAATGGGACAGGAAGTTGATCAGGATACAAAGAAGGCTGAAAGACAAACTTCCGAGAAGGTGTTTGGTACATAAAACTTCTCTCGTTGAAATGAGAGGCCGGATCCAGCCATCCTCCTTTGTCCAATAGTTCTTTCAAAAAAGTATCTTTACTCTCGAGTTGGGAAAACCACCATCCTCTTTCTTCTAGAATCCGGAGTTTATTCTCTTGGTTAAAGGGAAGAAAAACGTCTCCCCTCTTGGCCGCAAAAAGCCCTTCCATACGAGAGAGGAGAAGTTCTTTGTAATTCGTCCAGGGGAAGTTTTGTGCAAAATTTGGTCCCATCTTCTTTGTCAAAGATAAAATAGTCCACTCAAAGGGTTTGGATTGATAGAGCGGTTTGATGACGGGTTGGCTCAATCCCACAATAGGAATTTTCGATAACGGTGAAATTTGGAAGTCCTGCCACTTTTCAAAATAAGTTGTATCCGGAAGAATCACATCTGCAAAAGAATTCAGGTTATCTAAAAAAGGTGAAAAACTGGCGATAAAAGGGATTTCCTGCAGTGCTTCATTCATTTTTTTGGGGATATAGGAAAGAAGACGGGAAGTTCGTGGGGAAAGGAGCAGACAGTTTATTCCGTAGGGATCTTTGTTCCTCAATCCTTCAAGAAAACCCTTCACTGCTGTACCTGTACTTTGAGTGAAATAATCATCTCCGGAAGACTCACCAATCTGTTTTTCGGAAAAACCTCTTTGAGCCGCTTCATCTAAAACAGCAGGCGGAATCTCGCCCAGAGGGGCGCTTCTCTGGCGAAGGATTCCTCCCTGAGAGTCGATATTTCCAACAAGAGCATTCAGGGCATGAACAGCATGTAGATTGAACATACCGTTTTCTTGAAAGGCTAAATTATAATCCGCAATGGCCACAGCAGGCTTAACTGAGGCAAATTCCTTGGCTATTTCGATGATAGATCTTAGCGGAATTCCAGTCATATCGGAAATCTGATCAAGGCGGATTTCATTCACTAGAATTTTTCTTAAGCTCTCAAATTGGGAAGTGAATTTATTTATATAAGCTTCATTGTACAGGTTCTCTTTAACCAAAACAGAGGCAATACCTAAGGCCAGAAGACCTTCTGTTCCAGGTTTTAAAGGAATCCAGGTATCGGCCCTTGATGCTTCAAGAGAAAACCTCGGCTCGATCTGGAGAATTTTCAAATCCCGGCTGGCTCTTTTCTCACCATAAATCCTTTGATTTTCCATAGAATTCGGCCAGTTCGTTAAAAAAGCCGCACCAAACGAAAGGACATACTTGGTGTTTTCCAGATCATATGCCAGAAGATCGGGAATGCCCTGAGTTTGGTGATACATTTTTTTTTGGGGCAGCCATTCATCAAACATCAGATAATTCGGACTTCCGTATACTTGAAGAAATCTAGAAATGAGATCATCGGTTGTATTTCCGAATTTTTCTCCAATAAATGCCACTGTATGAGATTGGCTTGAATCTCTCAGTTCAACCAGTTTAGAACTCAGTGTTTCTAATGCCTCATCCCAACTCATGGCTTCCCATTCTCCGGAACCTCTTTCTCCCTTTCTTTTCAGAGGAGATTTTATTCTGTTTGGATTGTACAGATACTGCAGCCCTGCCTGACCTTTTGAACATACTTTTCCCCTATTCAGAGGATGAACAGGGTTTCCTTCAATTTTAACAGCACGCTCATCCACAACTCGGACAAGTAAACCACAACCACCAGGACATGCCTGACAAATAGAGGGAACCCAGTGTTCAACAGCCGCAAACCAATCGCTTTTGGAAATCGATTTGTAGGTTTTTTCAGATACACAATTCACAAGAGGCAAACTCAGAGAAGCTCCGCCTCCTAACTTAAGGAAATCTCTTCTCTTTAAAGACATATTTCCATCCTTTTTAATGATATCAATGTTCTATTTATGGCAGGCAATGCAATCATTATCTGCACCTGATTTTTCGTGACATTTCATGCATTTTTTCATCTTTATTTTTATTGGTTTAGCAGGCGGCCTGGAACTTTCGCCAATACTGCCATGACAGATAGCGCACTCCAAGCTGCCTGAAACCACGTGTCTTCTGTGGGAAAAATAGACATCATCAGGAACTTTATAAAGCCTTTTCCATACAACCTCTTCCCCGGATTTTACATATTCGACTATTTTTTTCTCTTCACTGCTTTCACCTTGAGGATCCTCGTGGCAGCCCGAACAAACCTCAATTGTAGGTTTTCCAGAGAAAGACTGTTCTTCAAAATAGGAATGGCAGTCTAGGCATTCCAAACCATTCTCTGCGTGAATTTTGTGATTAAAAGCAATGGGCTGCTTCACACTCCCCCAAACAGAGCTAAAAAAAACAATCGAGATAACCACACAAACAAAGACAGCCCCAAAAAGAACAATAATTTGATTCTTTGTAAGGTTATTCTTTCTGAATTTTGATTTTGATTCGATCATTTTTTTCTACAAATCCCCCTTTCAATACCCTGGCAAAGATTCCTTTTTTGGGCATTAAACAATCTCCCGTTAGTTTTTGAATTTCACACCCCGAGTGACATTCTTTTCCCAATTGGGTGACTTGCAGAACAACTTCATCATTGAGTAAAACTTTATCTCCAATTTTAACTTGATTTAAATCTATCCCTACGGTAGCCAAATTTTCAGCGAATGCTCCCGGCTTTAAATTCGGAATAATTTCTCGTACTTTATCTATGTCTTCATTTGAGAGAAGACTTACCTGGCGATGCCATTTGCCTGCATGAGCATCACCTTTAATCCCCCAATCAGCAATAAAAAGAGCAGACTGGACTTCATTTTTTTTCGTCCCTTTCTTTGAACTTACACAGATAGAGAGAATTTTTCCTTCCATATTCATGCTTCCCAAGGGAGAATCTGAATTTTTACTTTTTCGCCTAGATGAAAAATATTTTTCCCTTTTTCCAGAAAAATCAGACAATTTGCATTTGAAAAAGACTCTAACATATAGGAATTTTGAAGGCCAGTTCTCTTCACATAAATTCTTCCATTTTGTTCTCGAAAAATCCCCCTCAAGAAGTTGGCTCGATCCGGTTTCTTTTTGAGTTCTTCCTCTAGGACTGCCTCAACTTCTCTGAGATAGACTCGATGGTGTCCCATCATCTTGAGCACAGCCGGCCTGACATACTCTAAAAACGTGACAAGCACTGAGGCCGGATTTCCCGGGAGTCCAAAGATCAATTTTTTTCCTTTACTACCAAAAAATGTAGGTTTCCCCGGCTTAACGGCGACACGCCAAAATATTTTCTTGACATTGAGGCCAAGAACAGCCTCCTGGACAAAATCATAATCTCCCACAGATATTCCCCCGGTGATTAAAAGCACATCTGAGGTATCCAAACCCGTTTGGATTCGTTCCTTTATGTCCTGAAGGTCATCACGGGCATTTTCTAAAACAATCGGATTGATGCCTATTTCTCTCAAAGCTGTCGTTAGGACAAATGCGTTTGATTCCCATATTTGGCCGTTTTTTAGTTCCCGCCCGGGAAAAATCAATTCATTTCCTGTCATAAGAATGGAAATTCTGGGTTTGCCGTAAACCTGGACCTTCTGTCTCCCCATTGACGCCAGGAATCCCACAGATGCGGGATTTAATGGGGTTCCCTTCTTAAGGCCAACCTGATCCCTTTTTATTTCTTCTCCCTGGAGACGCACATGCTCTCCCTTTTTAACACGCTTTTTCACAAGAACATTTTGTCCTTGTTCTTCAGTCTCCTCTACCATAACTACGGCATCGGCTCCATTCACAAGAGGGGCCCCCGTCATGATTTTAGCGGCCTCCCCTTTCCCCACTTCCATGTTAGAAGAATCGCCTGCCCGGATGAAGCCTTTGACTTTTAAAACAACAGGAGCCATCAGAGTGTCTTCTGAACGAAGGGCATACCCATCCATGGCGGAGTTGGAAAAAAAGGGAATATCTTTTTGTGCTTGGACATCTTCTGCCAGAACTTCAAAATTCAAATCAGAAATATCTCTTTCTGTGACAGCAAGAACTTGCGTGTTCTCTGAAATCAGTTTTAGGGCTTCTTGAAATGGGATCACACTAAAGCTCCCAGTCCAAGCTTAAAAGAAACTAACAATAGGATCACAGCAACCACTTTCTGTAAAATAATAGGAGAAAACCTTTTTGTCCCAAAAAAAGAACCGACCTGAGCGCCAACAAAGACAACAATGCCAAGAAAAAATATAGCAGATAAATCAACATTTCCCTGGAAATAACGAGCCGTTAATCCAACAATTGAATTCACTAAAACAAAAGCACTGCAAATGCCGGCAATATATTTTGGGGAAGCAAATCCTACGAGAAGCAGAACAGGCCCTAAAAATATCCCACCACCAATCCCAACAAGCCCTGCAAGAAAACCCAAAATAGCTCCAAGAAGGAGGGGCAAAATCCAACTCATGTTTTTAGAATCAGAAAATCTAAATTTTTTCTCTTTCTTTCTGAAAAAGAGGACCAAAGCTATGCAGAAAAGGGTTAGGGCAAACACCAAAGACAAAATATTTTCATCTAATTTAATACGAGCTCCAAGAAAAGTAGCGGGGATTGAGGTCAGCAAAAAAGGATAAACCAGTCGCGGCACTACATAGCCTCTTTTACTGAACCGATAAAAGGCAACAGAAGATGCCGTAATATTTAAAAAAAGAGCTATAGGAGGAATATTTGCAAGTGGAATCCCAAACAGGAAAAGAAGAGCCACGTACGAACTTCCTCCCCCTAAACCCACTGAAGTGTAGACTAGAGAGATTACGAAGAGAGCAGGGATCAAGAACATAATGTTTTCTACCATTATCTACCCTTCTTTTTTTTGTGATTATGTCCGCCTCCCCATATCATCTTCAATCCATGAAGAATACCAGGGAAAAGGGCATCCATAGATTCGCTGGCTCCACGAGAACTTCCCGGTAAATTGACAATAATGGTTTTTCCCCTGACTCCTGCCAGACTCCTGGAGAGCATCGCATAGGGTGTTCTTATATTCCCATGACTTCGTAAGGCCTCTGCCATGCCGGGGACTGTTCTATCTAAGATTTTCGCAGTCGCTTCAGTCGTTAAATCTCTTGGACCAAGGCCCGTTCCACCAGTGGAAATTATGATATCGAGTTTAGTGTCATCACACAATCTAACCATTTCCTTAGAGATGGTTTCACTATCATCAGGAAGAATGATATATTCTTCAACCTCAACCAGAAATTCTTTCAGTTTATCTCTGATAATTATACCGCTATTGTCTTTTCTTTCCCCCTTAAACGTCGAGTCGGAGATGACTAATATACCTGCCCTAACTGGCCTAGAAAACTCATTCGAGAAGTCGCTTTTCCCTCCTTTTTTTTCAAGAAGAAAAATCTTTTCAATCACGACTTCCTTATCCATGGGTTTTACCATGTCATAAATAGTTAGCGCCGCCAAAGAGACAGCCGTTAAGGCTTCCATCTCGACCCCTGTTTTCCAAATGGATTTCACCTTTGAAGTAATGACTATTTCATTCTCATGGATCGTATAATCGATACCTATAAAATCAATGGGAAGCGGATGGCAAAAAGGAATCAATTCAGAAGTCTTCTTGGCAGCAAAAACAGCGGCAGCTCGTGCAATTTCTAATACATTTCCTTTAGGAACTCGATTCTCTTTTACTGCTTTTACGGTGTTTTTCGCCATTTTTACTCGTGCTTCTGCACTGGCCTCTCTCAAGGTTTCAGATTTGCGGCTCGTATCAATCATTTTCAGCCTCCAAGACTGCGGATAAAGACATTATTATTTGATAATTTTCTGCTGTAATCCATTGGTTTCATCTTTACTGCCCTTTGAAATGTTTCAAATATTTCTTTTTCTTTTTCATTTTGAGACAGAGAGCTCCTTAACAGCGGCAGAAGCGCGGCATGATCCCTGGAAAAAAGACATGGCCTCAGCTCACCATTGGCAGAAAGCCTGATCCGAGAACAGTTTGAACAGAATGAACACGTCACAGGGGCTATAATACCCACTTTCCCCTCTAAACCGGCTCTATTCGTTACGTAAAATTCTTGAGCCACACCGGATGATGCAGGTATGGAATGGAGCTGAAAGTTCTCTGCCATCACTTCTTTTATTCTTTCAAAAGAGAAAAAGTATTTTTTGTCCCATCCAGGACCACAGAGGGGCATGAATTCAATAAACCTCACTTCTGCAGATTTTTCAAGAAAATAACTAATAAAAGCTGGAATTTCTGCATCATTGATTCCTTTCAGAACAACCATATTGATCTTAATCTTGAACCCTTCTAACAGAGCTCCATGAATACTATCCAAGACCGAATGGAACTTATAACCTCCTGTCATTTTATTGTATAGATCATCCGACAATGTGTCCAAGCTTATATTGATTCTCCTCACGCCTATTTCCTTTAATTTTTTCAGGTGAGGGAGAAGAAGTGTTCCGTTTGTAGTTAAAACAATCTCCTTTATACCTTCGATATCATGGAGAGAACTTATGAAGTCGATGATGTCCCTACGTAGAAACAATTCTCCTCCAGTGAGTCTGATTTTATCGATACCTAGCTTTGAAGCCACTCTTACAATTTGTAAAAGTTCTTTATAAGAACAAATGTTTGAACGGTCCAGGTATTCAATTTTGTGAGGAGGATGACAATATTGACATTTTAAATTACAGCGATCAGTCACGGAAAGCCGAAGATAGTTTACAACCCGACCGTGGCTGTCAACCAGATTATTGTTTTGTCTATTTATCTTTTCGCCCATAATCTTAAAACTTCTTCGTAATCTTTCGGACTGTTGACATTGAAAAAAGAAAATCCCTCAGGATCATACGTTTCAATTTCTTTTTGAGATGTATATCTCACCTTGTGATATTTCAGAATATTTATCAATTTCAGATTTTTTAATTCAATCTGCCTCTTGATAGTCTCTAAACAATTGATGGAATAGATGGCAAATAAGGTTTCCTTTCCTTTTGAAGACAAGGGAATAACTATATCATTTTCTTTAATCTCATCTATCATGAATTTTATTAATTCAAGATTAATCAGCGGCATATCGCATCCAATCACAAAACAATGGAT
>SDBS01001310.1_pt1 | contig 25219 bp, 17 predicted proteins | sample 2277091 | NCBI WGS metagenome assembly SDBS01 (sample SAMN10404972, study PRJNA504765) | marine sediment metagenome | isolation source: marine sediment core GS10_PC15, 163 cmbsf | place: Arctic Ocean: Southern Knipovich Ridge | collected 2010
CTCTCTTACAATATTATATATGTAAGACAAAAAAAGTCAAATAAAAAAGGGAAAAATTATTGCTTCAGAAAGCTTCTTAAAGGTAGGTCTATAGAGGAATTATAAAAACTGGGAGGGGGCAAGCGTAACAAGGGGTTGACAAAGTCTAATTATGTGGTATAATACAAGTCAGATGTCAGATGGCTGACGTAGGTGTGCATCAAATGTGGGAAGACATAGAACCTATTGGTCGAAGAACCGTTGTTCAAGAAGTTGTTTCTAGAATAAAAACAGTTTTGCTGAAGGGGGACTTAAGCCGTGGTGACAGGCTCCCCTCCGAAGTGGAATTAGTCGAACGACTTTCTGTTAGCCGTTCGGCTGTGAGAGAAGCTATTAGAATCCTAGCGACTCAGGGTCTTGTGACGGTCAAAAGAGGAGAGGGAACCTTCATTGAGCAGAAGCTCTCAACGGTAACCTTGGATCCGTTGGTATTTAGCCTGATTCTAGATGGGAAAACTCCCGAAGAACTTCTGGAACTCAGAGAAATGCTGGAGGTAGGCATTTTGGATATACTGATGGCAAAAGCCACAAAGGAAGATATACGGAAAATGGAAAAAGCAGTCCGGGTCTTCGAAGGTGATTATGGACAGGGAGTTACGGTGGCAAGAATACTTTGCGAACATGACCTTGCTTTTCACCGTGCCTTTGCCGAGGCTACACATAATCCTTTGATAGTCAAGATAGCAAAAACCATTTGGGAGATGTTTACTCCTTCAATCGAGAAGGGGTTAAAACGGTCGGATAAGAATAAAGGACCAGGGGAACACCGACTAATCTTGGAAGCAATAATAGAAAGGGATTTTGAGAAAGCCAAGCAGGCTATACACAAAGCTTTGAGAACTTGGAGGGAAGATGGATACGGAGTTCTTGCAGACGAAAAGTAAAGTGACTCGAGGAAGGACACTGTATGTCTAAGAGGTCTCTTGCGAACTGCACGCAGATACGAGTCGTATTTCATGTAAATCAGGGAGAACCATCTTGAAAGCAGTAGTCAAGTACGGTGAGCAAGATGGAATGGTAGAAACAAGGGAAGTTCCTATTCCTAAGATTGAAGTAAATGAGGTGTTGCTGAAAGTGATGGCAGCGGGTGTTTGTGGTAGTGACATAGAAATGTGGCGCAGTAAGCAGAGTTTTCCGGTAAATACTCCTGTCATTTGTGGCCATGAATTCTGTGGTTTAGTTGAGGAGGTCGGGAAGAGTGTCAAGCATTTCAAGAGAGGCGACAAGGTGACTTGTGAAACACATGCCTATGTCTGCGGGGAATGCTTTTTTTGTAGAAGTGGTAACTATCATTTGTGTCCGGAAAGATTAGCCTTCGGCTATGGGGTAGATGGAGCTTTTACTAGCTATGTCCGGGTACGCGAAGGAGTACTTCATTCTGTACCAGAAGTAATTACTTTTGAAGAGGCTTCTCTCACCGAGATTTTTTGCGTTGCGTATAATGCTATCGCTGTTCTATCTAGGCTATCTGGCGGTGATACCGTAGTTATTATCGGTCCCGGTCCTGTTGGTCTCACCTCCCTGCAAATAGCTGGAGTTCTCGGTGCAGGACAGTTGATTGTTGTCGGGACAAAAGCGGATCATGAAAGGCTAAAGGTAGCTAGAGAACTGGGAGCAGATATGTGCATAAGAGTGGATGAGCAGGACCCTGTGCCCATAGTAATGGATCAGACTCATGGAGTAGGAGCCGATTTGGTTGTTGACGCCGCAGGCAATTCAGCTTCAATGTGCCAGAGCCTTCAATTGGTAAGAAGGTTGGGACAGATAACTAAAATTGGATGGGGCCCTGAACCGCTCGATTTTAGTCTAGATCCGCTGATATCAAAATCTGTGACCTTGCAGGGAAGTTTCTCTCATAACTGGCAAACGTGGGAACAGGTCATTAGACTGATGGAAAAGGGCAGACTCAAGGCCAAGCCCCTCATTACACACATTCTTCCAATCACACAATGGCACAGAGGATATGAGTTAATGGAAAGAAAAGAAGCGATTAAGGTAGTATTGAAGCCTGTTTCCTAGGTCGCAGGACAGTACACTTAGTTGGCGCTCAGGAAGGAGGAACTAGGTTGCCGGAAAAAGAAAATGGAGATCAAAGCTATTTGGTCTTGAGGGAACATCTCAAGCATATTGTGCTTGATTTCAAGCAGATGCAAGAATTCATCAAAGAACCACTGATAATAACAAAAGCAGATGGAGTATGGTATGAAGATATTGAAGGAAGGAAGTACATTGATGGTATTTCCGGAATCTATGTTGTTACGGTCGGACACAACAACCCAAATGTAAAGGAAGCAATCAAAGAGCAGATAGAGAAAGTCACGTTTACTCCTCCGCTCCACGCTACAAATGTACCTGCGGTACAGCTAGCAGAACTTATAGCTAGAATTACCCCCGATGATTTGAATACAATTAAGCTCTTTAGCGGAGGATCTGAAGCAACAGAGGCAGCGATGAAACTCGCCCGACAGTATCACAGGCAAACAGGTAATCCTAACAAGTATAAAGTCATTGCAATGTATGAAGGTTTTCACGGGACTACGATGGGTGGTTTGAGCGCAACAGGGATAAGCAAAAGAAAAATGATGTTCGAGCCAACTTTGACTGGGTTTATCCATACTTTTCCCCCCACCTGTTTTCACTGTCGTTATGAGAAAAAGTATCCTCAATGTGGTATTTTTTGTGCAAGAACGATTGAGAGAGTAGTTGAACTTGAGGGACCCGAATCTGTGGCTGCTTTGATCATAGAGCCTATAGGAAATACCGGGGGAATTGTAACTCCCCCTGACGAATATCTACCCTTATTAAGAGAGATATGTGATAGACATGGGGTTATTTTGATATTTGATGAGATGATAACAGGATTCGGAAGGACTGGCAGTATGTTTGCAGCTCAAACATTCAATACAACTCCTGATATCCTTTGCATGGGTAAAGGTATGGGCGGCGGGTATTCTCCTCTGGCTGCCATTGCTTATAGAGATAGGATAGCTGCTGCCTTTTGGGGTAAGGAAGAGGACCACGTGGAGTTTTCTGAAGGTCACACGTATGGTGGCAATCCTTTGTCGAGTGCTGTTGGTATTGCCTGCATCAATGAGATAATAGATAACAACCTTCCTCAAAAAGCGAAAGAACTGGGAGCATATTTGAGAGACGGAATAAGAAAGATTAATGGGGAGTTAGGGATCATTGGCGACATAAGAGGGAAAGGACTTCTCGTGGGTATAGAATTTGTAAAGGACACCTCCAGCAACGAACCATTCGATAAAGACATAAGGTTTGGAGTTCGCGTCGGCATAACTGCACTGAAGCACGGACTGATATTGAGATATGACCCAAATTGGGTGGCTCTTGCTCCTCCTTTGGTAGTCAATAAAGAAGAGATTGACCAGATACTCCACATTTTTGAAGAAAGTACGAGAGAAGTGTTGAATGAGATTAGACAAACGGAGTAAGAAGTGAAACGCAGGGTACCTTTCTATAGACTAGTGACTGAAAAAGAAATCACGGAGATCCATGAGGCTTCTCTGCGAGTGCTTAATAGAACGGGAATTAAGATTACCCACGAAGAGACGTTGAGCAAGTTGGAAGAGGTAGGTGCCCAGGTCGATCGTAGAAACCAAATAGTAAAGTTTCCTCGAGAATTGGTAGAGGAAGCTGTGCAAAAAACCCCCAAGAGCTTTACGTTGGCTGGACGCCATCCCAAAAAAGATGTGCTGTTGAGGCAGGACACAATACATGCGAGACCAACCGGAGGGCCTGATCACCTGATAGATTTGAGAACCGATAGATACAGAGAAATTACCCTGGCTGATGTAGCGGAATGGGCAGTTCTTGTTGATGCGCTTGAAAACATAAATTATGTTTTGGGTATCTATCCAAATGACGTACCTTTGCTTACGCGAGATGTTCGTGTGGCCAAGGTGATGTTGGAAAACACTACCAAGCATATCCAGCTTCAGCCCTACAGTGGTATAAACATGAGATACATAGCTTTGATGGCAGAAGCTGTTGTGGGGAGCAAAAAACAGTTAAGGGAGAAACCGCTGGTTAGTATTTATGTGTCCAGTCTTACTCCACTGCAATATAGGCATGGTGATATAGAAATACTGAAGGTTTGCGGAGAGTACGGAATACCGGTAATGTTAAATTCTTCCCCTATTGCAGGGGCTACTGCCCCAGTAACCCTGGCAGGCTTGCTAGTCTTGCTTAACGCAGAAATACTAGCCGGTAATGTAATAATGCAAAATATCGCTCCCGGTTCCCCTGTTGTGTACACAATCCGGCCTCTGGTATTTGATATGAGTACTTCCATAACTGCATATGGCTACGCAGAGAGCAGTATTGCTGCGGCAGTAGCGATCCAGCTGGCCAGAGAGAAATACGGTTTTCTTACTGATGTCCACGGACCCCGTACTGATTCGAAAACTTTGGATGGACAGGCAACCTTAGAAAAGGCATTTGCTACACCTATTGTATCTTTAGCGGGAGCCAATATAATCTCAGGAGCAGGAATGCTAGAATCCGATGGGGCTGTTAGTCCGACGCAACTGGTAATAGACAACGATCTCATAGGAATGACTTTTAGAGTGCTTGAGGGCTTCAAAATGAACGACGAAAGACTAGCTATCCCAGTGATAGATGCAGTTGGTCCGGGGGGACACTTTTTAGATAGTGAACATACCTTCAGGTATTTCAGGGAGGAATACTACCGAGCTGCTGTGTTGAATCGGGAGTCACGTGAGATATGGGAAAATCACGGTTGCAGGAAAATAGCGGACCTAGCTCGCAATAAAGCTCTTGACATGATTAGAACTCACCAGATATCTTCTTTGGACAAAGTCATTAGGAAGGAACTAGACAAGATAGTCCTAGGAGCGGAGAAGGAAATATATAGGAGGTCTGCAGGATAGCTGTGTCATAAGGAAGCAGTTGCGGCAAGAGGCTTTGGCTGAAAATGTTGAGAAAAGTGGACACATCGTTGAAGTATGCAGTAAGTTGACGGGGGTTACAGCACGCAGGAAGAAACGGCGGGTCGTTCAAATAGAGAAATTAGAACGCACGGACATTTTGTCTAACTTGAGGAGCGAAGTATGAAAGAAGTAGATCCCGTATTGATGACAGTGATGAACAACTATTTTTGCAGAACAGCGGAGGAAATGGGAATTGCTATGCGCAATACGGCTTTCTCTCCGGTATTTAATGAAGCTTTGGACTTCTCTTGTGCTGTATTTGATGAAAAGGGGGATATGATGGGTCAAGGAGAACATTGTCCTGCTCAATTAGGAGCCCTCCCGATCACTATGAAATACTTAATTCACGAGTTTGGCTTGGAGAGCTTTGGTCCAGACGATGTTTATCTCCTTAACGATCCGTATGCAAGTATGAACCATTTACCTGAACATTGCGTGACCAAGGCGGTTTATTATGAGGGACGCAGAATAGCTATGCTTGCGTGCATTGGACATATGGCAGAAACAGGGGGACTCTCACCAGGGGGATTCCCAGGTGATGCTTCAGAAGTTTTCCACGAAGGCATAAGAGTACCCCCGGTTAAGATTATTAGAGCAGGAAAGCGGGATGAGGACCTATGGCGTCTTATTTTGGCGAATGTGAGGACACCGGAGTCGAACGAAGGTGATCTAATGGCAATGATAGGAGCTCTTTATATCGGTGAAAGACGGATGATTGAGCTAATCAAGAAATATGGTTTTGAAACGTACGTTGAAGTTAATAAAGAACTAAAACGTTACGCTGAAAAAAGAATGAGAAAAAACATAGAAGAGATACCTGACGGGGTGTACGAGGCGGAGGATTTCATAATAGACAACGACGGATGGGTTGATGAACCAGCCAAAATGAAAGTCAAAGTCACTGTTGAAAGTGATGAGATAAGTGTGGACTTTACGGGCTCCGACAAGCAACGTAAGGGCCCGGTGAACATGACGCGCACCGCCACTGTCTCCGCTGTCTATAATGCTATACTTCATCTTACTGATCCGACTATACCTGCCAACGTTGGGCGCTATAGACCCATTCGCGTTATTGCACCAGAAGGAACAATCACCAATCCCTATTTCCCAGCTGCAACTGTGGGGGGCAACTCGGAGACGCATCCTCAGACAATAGCACTTATTTGGCGTGCTTTAGCTCCAGCTCTTCCCAGTAAAGTGCCTGCCGCTGGAGGCGGTACCGCCATGCTGGTTACTTTTGGGGGGATGCATCCACAGACAAAACAACTGTATAGCAACATAGTAATTGAGGGTATGGGGTGGGGTGGCAAGGAGGGAAAGGATGGAAATGATGTTGTAACAGTTCCAAATTCGAATTGTGCAGTAACGCCCATAGAAGTCTACGAGACTAGGTACCCGGTAAAACATCTTTCCTTTGGATTATATGTCAATTCTGGAGGAGTTGGAAAGTACCGAGGAGGGCTGGGTAGCATTAGAGTCATGGAAATCACGGCACCTGAAATGACTTTTTCTTGCTATCATGAACGTGAAAAATTGAAAGCTTGGGGTCTTTTTGGTGGCGAACCCGGCTCAAATGCTTTTTTTCTTGTAAGAAGGGTAGGAGAACGGGAATTTCGAACTTTCAAGGAGGTTTTTGGTGTACGTTGTGCAAGTAAATTCACAAACGTAGTTCTTCGGAAAGGCGATTGTATCAAGATTGTGAGCCCAGGTGGAGGAGGATTTGGGGATCCCACCGAAAGGGAAATCGGAGCAATTATCGAGGATATCAACGAAGGGTATTATACGGTGGAATATTCCCGTAAGAAATATCCCCAGTTCAATGATTCTCAAGTCTCTTCAAGAATCAGAAAATGAGAGCTTGCAAAAGATAACTATTGAATCTAGGAAAAGTAAAGGCTTTCAGACTTTGTTCATAAAGGTATTTGTGTTCCGTAAGTCATACGGGAGGATAAGTAGCTACCTAAAAGGAGAAATGAGTGGCGTATAGGCTAGGTGCAGATATTGGTGGTACTTTCACAGATTTGGCAATAGTGGATCAGAGCACAGGAGAAATTAAGGTTTTTAAGTCCCCAAGTGATCCGGTAAGTCCAGTTGAGGGGTTGGTGAAAAGCATCGTTGAAAGCGGGATCGATGTAGATGAAGTGAATCTGTTTATTCATGGTACTACCGCCGCCACAAATATACTAATCGAGAGAAAGGGAGCCGAGGTGGCGTTTGTCACTAACAAAGGATTTCGGGATGTTATTTTTATCCAATATGCGAATCGAAAGTATCGTTACAACCTGGATTGGATAAAACCGAGACCCTTGGTTAAGCGAAGGAATTGTTTTGAACTCTCCGGTCGTATCGACAAAGAAGGCCATGTTGTAGAAGACATAAATGAACAAGAGATAGAAGAATTAGCGGGAAAACTAAAAGATAGAGAAATAGAAGCTACTGCCGTGTGTTTCCTATTTTCCTATTTGAATCCAATCCACGAAATAACCGTAGGGGAGAGGCTTAGAGAGCTTTATCCAGATCTTTATATCTCGTTATCTCACGAAGTTTACCCAAAGTGGAAAGAGTACGATCGGGCAAGCACAAATATTTGCGGTGCGTATGTCAAACCAATGTTTGTGCGCTATGCCAACAGCCTTGAGAATGGATTGAAAGAGATAGGAATGAACTGTCCTATACTTCTCTGCAAATCAAACGGTGGTATTACGCGGGTTGAGATTTCTCGTGAACAGCCAATTTATTCAATAATGTCGGGTCCCGCTGCCGGCGTATTAGCGGGCCTCTTTTTTGGAAAGCTCCTAGGGCATGATTCAGTTCTCACTTTAGATATGGGGGGTACAAGTTGCGATGTGAGTCTTATTCAAGGAGGCAACATATCCTATACCGGGGAATATGAAATCGACTTCGGAATCCCTATAAAGACTCCAATAGTTGATATACATACGATTGGTGCTGGTGGTGGATCTATAGGTTGGGTAGACAAAGGGGGGCTTCTTAATGTAGGTCCCCACAGTGCAGGAGCTCAACCTGGACCAGCTTGTTATGAGAACGGTGGAGAAGAGCCCACGGTTACCGACGCGAATCTATTATTGGGATGGCTGGATCCTGACTACTTCTGCGGCGGTAAAATGAAGTTGAATGTCGACGCTTCCAAACAGGCTATTGCCAGACTTTCGCAGAAAGTGAAAATGGATGTTTATGAGACTGCAAAATCAATGCTCACAATAACGGTTCATAACATGGCTAACGCTCTTTCGCTTGTTTCTACACAAAGAGGCATTGATCCTAGAGAATTTACTCTAGTTGCGTTTGGGGGAGCCGGTGGTCTTCACGCCACCCAAATAGCTAGTGCATTAGGTATACGGAAGGTAATAATACCTATTTATCCTGGGAATGCTTCTGCACTGGGTCTTTTAACAGCAGATCTACGTGTAGACTTTGCCAGGAGCGTCCTATTGAGATCAGATAGGTCTAATGTACTCAAGCGAATAAACGAATCCCTGCATGAGTTGAGGAAACAAGCTTTCGAAGAACTACGCAGAGAAGGATTTTCTGGTGCACCTCAGATCATTCAAACCATGCAAATGAGGTATTACTGGCAGAACTATTCTCGGTCTATAACGATTCCTCCTACAGAGAGCTTGAGTGAAGAAGATCTTATGGAATGCTACGAAGCTTTTCACAAGGATCATAAAGAATTCTATGGTTTTAATCTCTTGCGGAACACTATTGAGATTGTCGAGGTATCGGGAATTTTGACTGGACCGACTGAGCCGTTGAAATTGAAGAGAATTGTTGCAAGAAAGCAAGATGTGCGACCAAAAGAAATACGAAAATTATATATTGACAAGAATGTTGGTTTTGTGGATGGACCTATTTTTGAACGAACAAGTCTATCCCCAGGTTTTTCAATTGATGGGCCGGCTGTCATCGAAGAGCTCTTCTCAACGACATTGATTTTGTCTCAACAAAATGCTCTTATCGATGAGTACGGAAACATATGCATATCTATTGAGACCACGAAATAGGTACAGTTTCCGTCCTCCGAATGGACATAGAGAATAGAACTTTCTGGCTCCCCGCGAACGACGGCGAGCTTTGTGGGTTGGTGGGAAAGAATGTAACTGATAGAGATTAGAACGGATCTAGGAATGAAAGGACAAAGACAAAACCAACACTTGCAGGAGAACTGCAAAATAACAGATGAGGAGGTGAGGATAAATACTTTGAGGATACTAGGTCTCAGTTAAGGCATGATAGAATATAAAGGAGATTAAAATGGTTTCTACTAAGAAAAAATATGTTTTGATGACGATGATAACACTTTTATATGTGGGGCTATTCGGTGGGTTTTCGTTTGCTGCAGAGAAAATTACCTTGAAGATCCCGGTGATGACTGGCCCTCGTCACTACGATTCCTGGAATGCGACAAAAGCTCCCTTTGAGAAAGCTCATCCTAACATCAAGGTTCAATTGGAGAAAATGTCTGAGGGAGAGTACTACGATAAGATGCCTATTGAGCTTGCAGCTGGAAGTGATCGATATGATACCTTTGTCATAGATGACTCCTATATTGTCCCTTGGGTTTATGCAGGATGGATTACCTCTCTTGATGAATTCATTAACGATCCCCCTTCGCCCTTCACCGATGGGGACTTGGATCTGGGAGATGTTCCCCCTAGTGTAAGATATATGTACATTTTTGACGGGAAAATATGGGGGATGGCACATGACAGCAATGCCTACATAAGCTACTGGAGAAAGGACGTATTTGAAGAATATGGCATTCCCGATCCCATTGATATCACTCTGGGTACATCTCTGGATATTATGAGACAGCTAACGAGAGATCTAAATGGAGACGGTCGGATTGATCAGTATGGATTTACTGGTTCCTGGATAAGAGGAGGCTATCTTCCCACTGCCTGGTCCACTTTTATGGCTCAGGCTGGAGCGAGGATGTGGGATGAAGACTCCAATCCTACTCTGAATACCCCAGAGGGAAGAAGAGGTATGGAGTGGATGAAGCTCATTTTGGACAATTACGCTACCCCTGGTACTGCAAATCAGGGTCATCCAGGTGAGGTAAAGGATCTAACTACCGGGCTTGCTGTGTTTGCCCCTTACACTTGGTCCATAGAAATTATGGTCAATCCCGATAAGAATCCCTATGCCAACGTTACCGGGACTACTTCACCCCCTACCTCTATTTATCCTAAACCTGGAGATATAGCAGGTTTCTTCCCTGCAACAAAGAATCCTGAGGTGAAACTAAAAGGGATTATGGGCGGATTTGGGACAGTAATTAACAACTTTATCTCTCAAGAAAGGAAAATTGCCTCTTGGGAATGGGCTGAGTTTCTACAGTCCAAGAAAAACGGAAGAAACTTTGTAGCCGCTGGTGGACAGCCGGGAAGGATCAGTCTCCTTACCGATCCAGAAAACATAAAAAGACAACCTCAACTCAAAGCTTTGGCGGAAACGTTACCGGGAGCTGTACACAGACCACCTATTCGTGAGTTCTTGGATTTACAGAGCGTGATCTCGGAAAATACCTCGCTTGCTCTTATGGGAGATTTATCTATTGAGGACAGTCTAAAGAGAATGGAGAAAGAATTTACCAGGATATTCAAAAAGTCTGGACGGCTCAAATAAGAAATAAGTGTAAGAATAGACCTGGCTCAAGGAAGGTTTTCCTTGAGCCAGGTCTGCAGAAGGTTATAGGATTTGTATCTTGTGTTGCTGGGGAGCGATAATATGAGCCCAAGAGAGCGTGTTAGAGTAGCTTTGAATCATCAAGCCCCCGACCGTGTTCCCATTGATAATGGGGGTTTTGTGTCATCGATGCACAAGGTGACTTATGAAAAGCTTCTGAATTATTTAGGTATAAAAGAGGATGAAATTGAAATCTATGATTTTATGCAACAGTTGCCTCGCGTGAACGAGCAAGTTCTGCAGCGCCTTCATGTAGATACAAGGTATCTCTACGCTGGATCTGTATCTAATTGGAAGCTCAAACTGGATGAGGAAGGCTGCTGGTACGACGAGTGGGGAGTGAGAAAGAGACCCTGTGAGTTATACTACGAGGATGCCGAGGGGCCCTTGGCTGAGGCGACGGTATCTGATCTGAAGAATTGGTCTCCTCCCAATCCCACAGACCCAGCCCGCTTTGAAGGATTAGAAAAAAAAGCTCAAAGTCTGTACCAAAACACAGACTTTGCTCTAGTGGCTGGAGCCTGTCCCACTATCTATACCATTTCCTGCGAACTGAGAGGATATGCCAGATACCAGGAGGATCTCCTCCTTCACCCGGATTTTATACAAGCCTTAGCTGACATTATTTTGGACTGGAATATTGCCTTTATGGAAGAATATCTTGATCCCATAGGAGAGTATATTGAGTATTGCTGGGTTGCCGATGATTTCGGAACCCAGAGTGGTCCGGTGATGAACCCGCGGTTGTTCAGATCTATCTTTAAACCCAGGTGGAAAAAAATTATTAGCCATATCAAATCCAAAACTAGAGCTAAGGTATGTTATCACAGTTGTGGTTCAGTATATTGGGCGATGCAGGATTTCATCGATATGGGTGTGGATATCCTCCAGCCCGTTCAGAGTGGGGCTAAAGATATGCAGGACTCTCAAAGAATAAAGTCTCTATTTGGGGATCAATTGTGTTTCCATGGAGGAATAGATAATCAGCACGTCCTTCCCCGTGGTTCACCTAGGGAGGTTGAGGAGGAGGTAGAAAAAAGGATAAAAGCCTTTGCTCCAGGTGGAGGTTATATCTTTTCCTGTGGACACAACATTCAGCCTGACGTTTCTCCGGAAAGCGTTCTCACTGCTTTTGATACAGCCCATGAATTTGGCAGATACCCCATACAGTCGTAGGTATTTATCATGATTGAGAGACCAGCTTAGCAAGGAAGGCAAGAACCGATGAAGAAATCCAAAACCGCAGTATATTTTGTACTTCCCAGTATAATTCTGTTCCTTAGCGTGTCTATATTTCCCCTTATCTTTTCCCTGCGGGCCAGCTTCATGGACTGGAATCTTGCCAGACCTTTGGAGAGGGGGTTTGTTGGGATAGACAACTTCAGAAGGCTGTTCACTCACCCAGGGTTCTTAGTTGCCTTAAAGAATACAGTTCTTCTTACGGGAGTTTGTGTTGGTTTTGAGCTTGCCATTGGAATGGGCATCGCCCTTCTTCTAGCCAGGGAGATCAAAGGGTCTAACGTCTTCAGAACACTGTTTATCCTTCCCATGATGATGACGCCAGTCATAGTGGGCCTCATCTGGCTTTTCATGTACTATCCCAGAATTGGAGTGATTAATTTCTTTCTGCAAAAATTGAGTCTTCCCACTCCTGCTTGGACTTCTTCAAAGTCAACGGCTCTTCTCTCTATTATAATACCTGATATCTGGCAGTGGACTCCTTTTGTATTTCTAGTCTTGTTTGCAGGGATTCAGTCTGCACCCCAGCAGGTCATGGAGTCAGCTCTCGTAGATGGAGCCAGCAATTTCCAGAGATTCATCTACATTATGCTGCCGCTATTGAAGCCCGTAATCATGGTAGTTTTGCTTCTCAGAACAATTGATGTCATGAAACTCTTTGATACGATATACATACTCACCAACGGGGGGCCAGGATACGCCTCAGAAAGCCTAAGTTGGTTTGCCTACAGAACACTTGTTAGATCCTACGATGTCGGGCTTGCTGCTGCGAGCTCCTACGTTATTCTAGTCATAGTAGTAATCATAGTTACCTTATTACTTAAGCTATTCAATCTAGGGGGAGGTGAGGCGAAGTGAGTCAGCATGAGAGAAAAAAAAGATGGAACAGGATCAAGAGATTTCTCTACTATCTTGGTATAGTGAGTGTCCTAATTGTCTTCATTTTTCCCGTATTCTGGGTTTTGTTCACGTCCGTCAAACCCAATAGGTTTATCGTAACGCTATCTCCAGTGTGGGTATTTGCTCCTACGAGCCAACACTTCCGCCAGATTCTGTTCGAGGAGAATTTTCTCTTTTACTTTGTCAACAGTACCATTATTGCCTCTGTAACCACAGTAATTACCATAGTAATTGGCCTAATGGCCGCTTATTCCTTAGCCCGGCTGAAGTTTAAGGGGAGCGACAGGGTAGCTTTCTGGATTCTCTCTATGAGAATGCTGCCTCCCATCGCAACTGCCATTCCTTTGTACATTCTATATCAAAAAAGTGGCCTCCTAGGAACTCACCTAGGAATCATCATTGCACATCTTACCTTTATTGCTCCTTTTGGCATCTGGACTCTCTACGGATTCTTCAAGGAGCTTCCCCCAGAACTAGAGGAAGCTGCTCTTGTGGACGGATGTAACCGCCTGGGAGCTCTGTTTAGAATTATTGTACCTGTTGCCAGGCCTGCCATCGCTATTACCGCCATCTTTAGCTTTATGTTCTCCTGGAATGAATTCATGTTTGCTGTTCTTTTGGGCAGTAGTACTGCTACTACGATTCCGATGAAAGCAGGCCGATTTGTGCAGCAATACAGTATTGATTGGGGTCCTTTGTCGGCTTGGTCCATCTTGGCTCTAATCCCACTCACAGTAACGGTGTTCTTACTAAACAAACACATAGTGAGAGGGCTGACTTTGGGAGCGGTCAAGGGATGAGAACACGTTGAGAGGGAGAATGAACTAAGATGAAGAGCGAGTTTGAGCAATTTGCTAATCAGAATACTGAGATGATACGTTTGGCAGAGAATCTGAAGCAACCTAGTCAAGTACCTGTTTTGATATCTGCTTATGGACAAATATTTACTCGTATAGGGAAAGTGAAAATGGGTGAATACTACAAAGACCCAGAGGTTATGTTGAACTGCCAATTGGCTTGCCGAAAAAGATTTTGGAATTTAACAAGTGTATTTCCCGACTTTTACATTGCTCACGATTTAGCTACAATGTTTGGTTGCCAGATAGTATGGCCTGAAAATGATACTCCATGGATTATTCCTAAAATTAATGATATACATCAGATAAAAGATATGAAAGTTCCTGACCCTTATCATGATGGCCTAATGCCTGCTCGTCTTGCAACATACAGGTATATGAAAGCGCGGGCAGGGAACCTTTGTGATGTAGGGGGGACCCTTGGTCCCTTTGACCTTGCCGGATCCTTGAGAGGACAAACAAGGTGGTTCATGGATCTTGTGGAAAATCCTGAGTTTGCCCATCAACTTCTTCACATTTGTACTGAAACCTTAATAGAAGTTTGGAAGGCTATAGAAAGATTTGCCGGCAATCTTGAGAGAATAGTCCTGGGAGATGATGGTCCTGGCTATGTATCCAGAAAACACTTTCAAGATTTTCAGGTTCCTTATGTTAGACGTGTTTTTGATGCTTTTCCTGAGGCTAAGCATTGGTGGCATTGTGATGGTTCACTAAAGGGTAAAGTGGATTTGATTCCTCTGTGTGGGACAGATGTTCTCAGCATATTTGACCCCAACATTGATATTGGGGTGGTAAAGAAAGCCATTGGCGACAAGGTATGTCTTGTAGGAAACCTCCATCCCATAAAGGTTCTAAGGGAGAAAGACCCGAAGACAGTGCAGCTTGAATGTAGAAGAATCATGGACAAAGCGGGATCAGGGGGTGGATTTGTACTTGCACCGGGAGGAGAGATTTCCGGGGATACTCCCTTGCGTAATATGGAAGCAATGATCGAGGCAGTGATTAGATGGGGCAAATACTAGGTTGAGAATTCCGTTGTCTACAATTCAGACTATTGGTGGCCAAGGAAAGTCATACGAAGATAGACGAATTACCCTGGCAGGATTGGCATCCTATGGTCGGAATCTTCATGACCATTGGAAATCTTCAATGCCTTTAGAATCTTGAGTCACTTCTAGCTTGGTCAATTTATTTGGCCGGCCTCGTACTGAAAGCGATACCTATTGACAGAAACAACTTCATATTAGTTGTATACTTGATTTAGGCAAGAATCGACAATTGGTTTTGGAGTATAACCAGGGAGGAGTACCTTATGTCCAAGATCGTCGGTATAGATACAGGGGGTACTTTTACTGATCTGGTAGTGATAGATGAAGAGGGAGAAATAGAAGTCACCAAGTCTCCCTCCAATCCCGAAGCTCCAGTTAAGGGTTTTGAAGAAGTCGTGCATAAATCTGGCGTCCCTTTTCCTGAAGTTTCTCGGCTCATTTATGGAACGACAGTGGCCACTAATGCTGTTGTCCAGCGAGAAGGAGCCAATGTGATCTTCATTACCAGCGCGGGATTTGAAGATATCCCATTTATACAAAGAATAAATCGAAAAGAGGCCTATAACCTACAATGGCTCAAACCAAAACCTTTGGTAAAACGCCGCAATTGTCTTGGAGTTGCTGAACGTATAGATGCTGGCGGTAAAGTAATTGTACCTTTGACTGAGAAAACTCTAGACACTCTATATGAACGTATTAGAGCTCGTTGCCGAAGTGAACCGATTAATGCAATTGCCGTACACCTCCTCTTTTCTTACATCAATTCCAAACACGAACTTGAAATAGGGAGTTTTCTCCGCGGCCGTTTTCCTAATATGCCGATTTCTCTTTCTCATGAGGTAGCACCAATTTGGCGAGAATATGAGCGCTCCAGTACTGTGATTGCTGACGCTTTTGTTAAGCCTCTTTTGTCAGAATATTCGACACAATTACTCGATCTTACTAGAAAGAATAAAATAGGGGGGTCTTGTTTTCTTCTTAAGTCAGACGGTGGAATGAGTTTATTGAAAAATGCTGTCAAACGTCCGGTGCAGTTTGTGTTATCAGGGCTAGCAGGTGGAGTAATAGGTGGAAAGTATTTCGCTGAATCTGCCGGTTTTGAGAATGCGATAACTTTTGATATGGGGGGAACTAGCTGTGATGTCGGCCTAGTTACCGATGGTCAACAAAGCATAACCACGGAATTCGAGATCGAGTGGGGCCTGCCAATAGCGATACCCACTATTGACGTTCAGACTCTGGGGGCCGGGGGGGGATCAGTCGCCTGGGTAGATCAAGGTGGAATGCTGAATGTTGGCCCTCGCAGTGCGGGAGCTGTGCCTGGACCAGCCTGTTACGGAAGAGGTAACACCGAACCTACCGTGACCGACGCCAATCTGATACTAGGCCGTCTGAATCCTCACTACTTTCTTGGAGGCGAAATACCTCTGATGCCTAAACTAGCGGAAGAGGCCGTTGGTCATCTAGCAAAACGGATGGGAATAGATCTGCTTGAAACGGGATCCTCTATTGTCGAAATCACTAACGAGAATATGACTAATGCCATTCGAGTTATGACCATGGGGCGAGGATTAGATCCCCAGAAATACGTCTTGGTAGCTTTTGGTGGAGCGGGCCCTCTCCATGCATGTGCTGTGGCCCGCAAATTAGGGATGAAAAAGATCTTGATTCCGCCTCATTCCGGACTGTGTTCTGCCTTTGGGGCTGCGTTATCAGACCTAAGGGTTGAGAGAGTTCACACCGTCGTTGGGCGAAGCAACAAAACAACCAATGGAATCGTTAAGGGAAGATTCGAGACTCTAGCCAAGGAAGCAGAAGATGAGCTGCGGGCAGAAGGATTTGAAGGAGCACTAAGGAAAACCTATCTAGTCAGCATGCGATACCATGGACAGAATTACGAAGAGGACATAGAATATGACCCTAGAAAAGGTATCAAGGCCACTTTTGAGGCCTTTCACCAACTCCATCATGAGCTCTACGGGTATCATTTGTCTGAAGAAATCATAGAATTAGTCCATTTAAAGGCCCTGGTTTCGGAAATAGTTAGAGCGAAACCTTCAATTAAAATGAGTTCCTCAGCAGCAACGTTACGACAACAAGATACTCGTGAAGTTTATGAACGCGGAGGGAAAACTAGATTATATGCTATTTATAGACGGAAGAACTTGCCACCAGAGACAAAACTCCTTGGACCTCTAATTGTTGAAGAAATGGATTCTACAATCCTCGTTCCGTGTGACGCAAGAATGTGGGTGGACGGCAGACTCAATATTATTATTGAACTAGAATCGGCAAGAGGATAACATGAAAAAAATGGATAGCGTTACCTTGACTATTATTAATAACCACCTGGTTAACGCGTGCCGGGAGATGGGAGTGGCCATGATGAGAACTTCCTTTTCTTCTATTTTCAACGAGGGTCTTGATTTTTCTTGTGTAGTATTTGATCGAGACGGTGAAATGATCGCCTCTGCCGAGTTTTGCCCGGCACAAATGGGGGCGATTCTGTACACAGTAAGGTGGACTATTGATGAACTAGGGATTGAAAACTTTGACCCAGGCGATGTAGTCATGCACAATGATCCCTATCGAGCTGGATGCCACCTACCTGAACATATGGTCTTGAAACCATTTTTCTACCAAGGAGAGCTGTTTGGTTTTGCTGCTAACATAGCACACGTTACCGAAATAGGGGGGAAAGCTCCCGGTGGTTTTGCCGCCGATGCCACGGATATTTACCAAGAAGGTTTGCGGATACCTCCGATCAAAATTATTCGGAGAAATGAGTATGTTGATGACATCTGGAGAATAATACTTGCCAATCACCGCACTCCGCAGGTTTCTTGGGGTGATTTCCATGCTATGATCGGATCTCTAAACATAGCAGAACGGCGCCTTGAGGAACTGCTGGATCGCTATGGCTTTGACGATACTCTAGCCGCTGGGAAGCAATTATTGGACTATTCGGAACGACGGATGCGAGCGGAGATCAGGGAGATCCCAAATGGTGAGTATTCTTTTGAAGATTGGGTGGAAAACGATGGAGTTGTTTTAAACAAAAAGTATCGCATCAAATGTACGATTGTAGTCAAGGATGATGAGATGATCTTTGACTATACTGGATCAAGTCCACAAGCTCGTGGACCTGTAAACTGTACTTACGGTGTTACCGCGTCTGCTACCTACAATGCCTTGCTGAACATCACCAATTCAACAATTCCCCGTAATAGTGGGTGCTACCGGCCTGTCAAAATGATTATTCCGCCCGGTACCATTGTTAATGTGGCCGAACCTGCTCCCAGTGTTGGGGGCAATTCAGAAATACATGAACGGATAGTGGATGTCCTTTTTGGGGCTTTCTCTATGGCAGTTCCCAAAAGAATCGCTGCTGCCTCAGGGGGAAGTTCGCTGAACTTTCTCTTTGGTGGTGTCCACCCTCAAACACAAAAATACTACACCTGTTACTCACTTGACGGTTGTGGTTGGGGGGGCAAGGCGGAAAGCGACGGGAATCACTGTCAATGTCCGATTAATGGTAACTGTCGTAATAATCCCGTTGAGGTTTTTGAGACATATTATCCTTGGCTTGTCAAGCAATATGGATTAGTTCCACGATCCGCCGGTCATGGTCGTCACCGAGGGGGTTGTGGAGTCATGAAGATCATGGAAGTTAGAGCACCAGAGATAACTATTTCTAGCTTTATGGATCGTCACGAGACGGGAGCATGGGGTCTTTTTGGAGGCACTGCCGGAGAACCGGGAGCGCTAAGAATTCGTCGCAAGGGAGATGACAAGTGGCGAACTTTTTGTGAGGTTTTCGGGACCAAATCTCCCAACAAATTTGCTGGCATTCAGTTACAGGAAGGAGATGAGGTTATGCTTGTAAGCCCTGGTGGAGGTGGATATGGCTCATCCCTTGACAGGAATCCGGAATTACTAAAAGAGGACGTTTTGGACGGTTTTATTACACAGAAAACAGCACAGGATGTTTATGGGGTGGTTTTGAAAGAGAGAGACGATGGAAAGTTGTATGTAGATAGGGAGCAAACCTTTTCCTTGAGAAACAGAAGACAATATGAGAATGCCGAGATGGGGGAAAATTGAAAGTGGTTACTGCTTCTGAATAATATGATAAAGGTATGTGGATAAGGAATTGGCAAGAAATGCCAGCGGACAAACTCTAAAGGACAGTGGGTCCCGCAATCCCTGGAGCGATGTCCGCCACCAGTTTTGAAGGAGGTTAGAATTGAGACTAGCCAACAAAATAGCCATTGTCACAGGAGGGAGTAGTGGCATCGGATTGGGCATAGCTAAACTTTTTGCGAGTGAGGGGGCCACCATCGTAATAACAAATCGGACCCCTGAAGCGGGAATACTGGCGGCTGATAGCATTAATAATTCGGGAGGTCGTGCTATTTCTATCCCGATAGATGTCTCTAAGACAAAGGAAGTTGAGAACATGGTTCATTCAGTTATCGAGCGATACCAGAAGATAGATATTCTGTGTAATAATGCAGGTGTCGGAATTCTACGCTCGGTGGTGGACTCAACTGAAGAAGAGTGGGATAGAGTGATTGATATCAATCTAAAAGGAGTTTTTCTCTGTTCGAAATATGTGATTCCGGGAATGATAAAGAATCACGGAGGGTCTATAGTGAACATAGCCTCAGTTGCCAGCTATATACCTTTCCAAAATGATGCTGCTTACTGCGCTTCTAAAGGGGGATTGCTGATGCTAACCAAAGAGATAGCGTTGGACTACGCTCACTACGGCGTGCGGGTCAATTGTATTTGTCCTGGTTTTATCATGACCCGAGCCCTGGACCATTACATCAATCAGCAAGGTGACCCAGATGCTGCACGTAGAGAAGTGGAAAGTTTGCATCCTATTGGTAGGCTGGGAACTCCAGAAGATATTGCCCATGCGGCCTTGTATTTTGCTTCAGATGAATCATCCTTCGTCACGGGAGCTTCCCTGGCAGTTGACGGAGGATTGCTGGTCAAACCTTAAAGGAGAAGCAGGTGACGGTGGTGGTTCGATTCTCCTTGAGGTTGTCCGATTCTCTCCAGTGGTCATTGGATACTTACTCGTTAAGACTTATCCATCTAGTGAGCATGATTGAGGTAGACAGGAATAAGTGGAGGAGACATAAGAGTTGAGCCCCCCGTCAAGGACGTCTTGATGCGCTGGGAGTTTGATGAGGAAATTAAATTGCGAAGCACTCTAAGTATGTTCAGCCTTGAAGGGAAAAAAACAGTAGTAACTGGAGGAGCAGGCATTTTGGGTTCTACTATAGCTAGGGGATTGGCGATGGCCGGTTCTGAGGTTGCCATAGGTGATGTTGTCAGTACGGAGAAGATTGTAAGGAGGCTTAGAAAAGATGGAATGAAGGCAAGGGGTTACCACGTGGACGTTATGAATGTCAAGAGCTTAAGAATCTGTCATGATGAGATCATGAAAGACTTTGGTAGAATAGATATTTTACTCAACGCGGCGGGAGGAAACATCAAAGAGGCAACCACTTCAGAGAATCTTGGCTTTCTTGATATTTCACTGTCAGCCCTGGAGAAAGTTGTAGGGCTGAATCTTTTCGGAGGCGCTGTTTTCCCCTGTCAAGTATTCGGGAAGGCCATGGCAAAGAACGAAAACGGAGGTTCCATCATAAACATATCTTCCGTTAATTCCTTTCGTCCTTTAACCAGAATTCCCGGATATTGTGCGGCGAAAGCTGCTGTTAATAACTTTACTCAATGGCTGGCCACTAATTTTGCTCAAGAGTACAATAGAAGACTAAGGGTAAATGCTATTGCCCCTGGCTTTTTCCTCACTAAACAGAACCGCTATTTGCTCCTGGATAAAGATGACAATCTCACTGCTAGAGCAAAATCCATAATATCTCATGTTCCCATGGGTGAGTTCGGAAAGCCAGCGGATCTTGTCGGCCTGTGCATTTGGCTTGCCTCGGATGCATCAAGATTTGTAACCGGTGCGGTTATCCCTATAGATGGGGGATTTGGCGCTTACACGGGAGTTTAGGAATAACAAGCCCGATCTCCAAATCTTACGAAAGAAGATGGATTTGGCCGGAAGCTCGCAGCTACGAGGATAGTCTAGTATTTGGGATAATTCAAAATGTAAATAGGAGACTTGGAGCTGCGGATACAGAATTGTAAACAATGAGGATCTAGTCTGTTGCTAGGCTCAGAGTCAGTCTACCCGATCCAAGGTGGTACCTAATTTCCGACCGAGAATACCAAGTTCCTAGCCAGCGAGGGGACGTGGGAAAAGCACGTATCTAATGCTCAATTATACAGAGGAGATAGAAATGGAACTTGAACAAAGGATTAAGAGACTCTTAGATAAAGTGGGATTGGTGAAAGATAGAAACATAACAAATCAAATAATCAAGAAAATTAGCAGGGAAAGGGAAATGAAAGCGGAACTGCCCGTCAAGAAAACCGTGTCCGAGATTAAGAATGACCACTCCAGGGAGGCTGGGCTTGATCTGATCTTGCTTTCGAGGCCTAGTTCATTTGAAAAGTCTCTTGGTCATCTCCGGCGAAATCTAGACAGCCTTCTGCACACCTCTGATTCATCGTTCCATGAAAATGCTTTTCTCTTTCTCACCAATCTAACCATCAATCTGAAATCGTTCCTACCGTTCTGGAACTTGGAATACGAAGACTCTGCTCTCCAAGAGAGTCTTTCAAAGAGTGCGATAGAAGGCCAGATTAGCAAGAATCGATCTCTTCTGAAGAAATGGGAAAAGAAAAGTTTAGCTTTTCGCAGGAAAGAGCTCGGTTTGCTGGGTCAGGGGGTGAGCGAACGGCTGAAAAGTGAGGGCGTAAGCACTGATGATTTGGATGAGACGGTAAGGGAGGTAGCGGGTGACGGTATTGATCACTATCTGGACCAGATGTTCAGCTTTGTTGAAACGAGCAATTTGAAGAAGGTCTCTGATATGAGGAAAAATGGGACCACTATTACTGAGCTAGGAAATGATTATGCGGCTCACCTTCAAGAGACTATGTGGCTCGGTGCATCATTTACGACCACCAATCCGGAATTGGTCTATTTGAACCTTGAAAGGAAGCTCGATCTCAGTGATGTCCGGGTTGATGAAATGACTAGACGATTCTTGAATGAGAACCAATTGACACGAACAACTGGACTGAGGGAAGATACAGTTGAGAAATTCATCAATATCCTCACCTGTGAAGTTGTCCTGAACAACGCTCGTCTATTGAGGGGTATTTTCCTTCTATCCAGAGGTAGTAAGGGGTATGTTTGTCTTCAGGTTAATCCAGCTGCCCACGGAGATGCCAAGAGGATGATTGAGGAGGCTCTTAAAAGTTATTCGTATCTCTACCAGCAATTGGGTGGTATCCCAAATGTCGTTTTCAAGCTACCCGCAACAAAGGCCGGTCTTGAGAGTGCAGAAGTTTTGACCAAGGTTGGAATCGGGGTTACCATCACGGTGCAGTTCGGGCTTTTTCAGCTTATTCCTTTTGCCAAGGCAGTGAGTTCTGGTGAGGCGATTGTTTCTCACCTAGCATTAATGAATGGACGTTTGGCTTTCCCTGTGAGAGATGAACTGCTCAGCCTGGGGTTGCCGGGCGCCAGGAAAGCAGCAAGGTACGCTGGGGTAGCCGTTGCCAAAAAAGCCTATGGGTCTCTTTATTCAAAGGACGAGCTGGGTCTCAATCCAGCTGAGGTCAAACTGCTGATTGCTTCTCTCAGAAACTATGACGATTTCTTTCCGGACATAACGGAGCTAATAGGCGTTCCCATAATAACCGTTTTCCCAAACATTCGACACGAGTTTGATGGGCATCCCCGCGATTTAGATCCTTCAGCGGTTGAGAAGCCAGTTGATAAGTCCATCTTAACTTCGCTTTCCCAGAGTGAGCTGTTCAAGCAGGCCTACTATACGCCAGGTGACCCTGAGTTATTTAGACCTCATTCCATGCTTTCTTTGGACGAGACCGGCGAGGTCCAGAGTTGGAATCCGGCGAAAACCACCATGGATGGTTTCATCAACGCTCGTGAGAAAACCCAAGACAAACTCAAGAAAAGAATGAAAGATATTCTCAGCTCCTAAAATGCTCCAGTGGGAGGAAGAGGCAAGAGCGGCTAATGTTGGAGGCAGGAGTTTTTGTACGAATCTTATACGAGGAGTAGTTCCATGAAGGTAGTCAAGATACCTTGGAAGGCTTGGTATGGCGACGAGATGTTCGAGCTGGTCTTTCCAGATGAATGGAACCTGAATGTCTTTTCCATGAATGACGCCCCTGGTGTTGAAGATGAGGATATAAGAGAGGCTTTTTCGAATCCCATAGGTACTGAACCTCTGCGAAGCATAGCAAAGGGAAAGAAAACAGCTGTAATTGTGGTTGATGATCTCTCGAGACCTACCCCTGCCTACAAGATCCTTCCGTCAATAGCGAAAGAGCTGAAGGAAGCGGGAGTGAAAGAAAAGGACATAACCATTATTATGGGCTTGGGCGCACACCGGCCCATGCTAAGAAAAGACCTGATCAACAAACTAGGCAGATCCATATATGATTCTTTCCCCGTATATAATCATCATCCTTTCGAGAATCTCGTTCACCTTGGAACGTCCAGCAGAGGAACCCCTATTCACATCAATAGACTGTTTATGAATGCAGACGTCAAAATCGGCATAGGATGCATAATGCCCCATAACTATGCAGGATTCGGCGGGGGAGGGAAGATCGTACTGCCTGGAATTTCTGGTATAGATACTCTCAAGGCCAATCATGAATCTGCAATCAGGGGAATTAAGGGGGGATTGGGCTTGACGGATGGAAATGAGGTACGAGACGACATTGAAGAAATAGCCCGAAAGGTAGGACTTGATTTTATAGTTAATGTAGTGGTGAATTCCAAAAGAGAGATAGCGGGGATTTTTGCTGGAGATATCGTAACGGCCCATCGGGAAGGTGTTATACTGGCTCGTAGGGTCTTTGCTACTGGGGCTTCTTCTGACCTTGACGTGGGAGTGTTCAATGCTTATCCGAAAGACACAGACCTCATCCAAGCCGCCAATGCTTTCAATCCCTATCTATCCACCAGAAAACCGATAGTCAAGAAAAATGGAACTATCGTGATTACTACCGCCAGCGTGGAAGGAGAAGGCTATCATTCTTTAGAGGGACCCTATATGAGGCTGTTTGAATACGTGGACGAGGTTGCCTTTATTCGCAACGCGCTAGAAGGGAGAACTGTCTACCTTTTCTCTCCTCATTTGAATGAACAAGAGGTGCACAAATGCTATTCTTCGTCGGTCGTATTCTTTGATGAATGGGAAGAATTGATAGAGACTCTCAGGAGGAGATTCTCCCTGAAGTGCAAGGTGGGAATATTTCCTTGTGCCAGCACCCAGCTTATTAGCTAGTAACCCTTGCATTTGGGTTTCATTTTCACGACCTCAAAGCTATAATAAATTCCATAGAAAAAGCCGAAGAAAATTCCAGAGTAAAAAGGGTAAGAAAGTGCTAAATTTTCTCTTTAAGATAAACATCAAGGAGAAATTAGATGATAGGAGCAGCTATGTATACAACGATAGGAATATTGTTGGCAAAGGGATAAGAATAAGAACAGGATAGCACGTATAACCGGCCACGACTGGAAGGCTAGTGGCAAAGGCAATAAAGGAGATAAAAGGGAAATAAGAAACAAAATCTATGGCGTTGAATATATCAGGAGGGTTTAAATGTTTACTCTAGAATACAAAAATCGAGCCAGGAAGATGCTTAATGATTGGAAAAAGGGGAATTACGCTTTCGGAAGAGGTTCGTTACTAAAGGCAGGAGATTTTGTTCAAAAAGCAGGTAAATCTACTATGTTAGTAGTAACCGGGTGGGGTATCGAACAGTGGATTGAGCCCTTTGTAGAGGAAATTACATCTTTGCTAAAGAATAAAGATGTCCATATTTTAGATATTATCAGAGGAGCGAAGCCAAATGCTCCTCGTGACGATGTTTATAGAATTGCTAATCAAATACGAAAAAAAAGAATTGATAGTATAATTGCTATAGGAGGTGGTAGCACAATTGACGCTGTAAAAGCTGCCAGTGTACTAGCTACATTGGATCCTGATGACGTGGAAACCTATTTTGGTGTGGAGCTTGTAACAGAGAAGTTGAATACAGAACGTAAGAAACTTCCTCCTGTTATAGCAGTTCAAACTGCGGCAAGCTCCGGGGCTCATCTTACCAAATACTCCAATATTACCGACCTTCTAACTGGACAGAAAAAACTAATTATAGATGAAGCTATTGTTCCCAAGTGGGCAGTTTTTGACTATGGTGTGACTATAGGAGCTCCCTATGCAATTACAACTGATGGTGCGTTAGATGGTATAGCTCACAGCGTTGAGGTGATATATGGAGCAAGAGGAAAGTCGTTCTTTGATAAGGCCATGGAAAT
>SDBS01001311.1_pt1 | contig 25213 bp, 21 predicted proteins | sample 2277091 | NCBI WGS metagenome assembly SDBS01 (sample SAMN10404972, study PRJNA504765) | marine sediment metagenome | isolation source: marine sediment core GS10_PC15, 163 cmbsf | place: Arctic Ocean: Southern Knipovich Ridge | collected 2010
TACAGCCTCCGATACTACAATCCTTGTATCAAACAAATCTGATGAAGGAGCCATAATAAATGCTGCACTGAAGGTTAAAATTGCATCGAAAACTCCAAAAGGCTTATTTAACGTGAATTTTACTGTATAAGTATCGACAACTTCAGTTTTATTAATGACGGGAGTTACACCATCAGGCCACATATATAGAACTTTTATATTGGCCTCAGTCTCATCGTCAGGAAGAGTACCATCTACATTCATCCAATAAGCTAATCTATCGAAGCTCCATTTAACGGCTGCAGCATTGAATTTAGTTCCATCATGGAAATATACGTCTTCTCTTAGCTCAACAGTATAAGCTGCGGGACTGTTAAGCGGATCTACTGAGGCAAGTTCCCACGTGCCAATTCCCTTTGCTAACTGCGCTTGATATGGAAGATCGGGATCGGATAAATCATATGAAAACAAACCCTCGTAAATTTGGTAAACTATATTGAATCCTGCGCTCTCCCACAATTCGTGGATATCCAAATTATCAGGACCATACATATCCCCGGCAATTATCGTATTTTTAGATGCTGGCTCTGGTGCGGCAACCAATACCCCAAGGATAATATTTCCAACACCAGATACACCTAGAACAACGGCTAAGATTATTATTGCTATATTTTTCTTTTCCATTTCCATTTTTAATATCACTTTTTTTTTTAATATTTTTTTTTAGATTAATTGTTAAATTTGTTTTGAATTTGTAAGTTTATAAGTCTTATCTTTTTTTTTCTATTGTTTTAACAAATCGTAATAGATTTAGAAAGATCCACCAAAGAAATTTCTGAAATGGGAATAAAATGGGGAAGTCTTTTCAGAATTTAAATATTTTAATAATTTCATCAGAATAAAAGGAAAAAATTAAAATTACTAATAGGGTTAAGAAAGCAATTATCATTCCTCTGTCTAAAAAAGCTTTTTCGGTACTCCGAGCAATTTCTGGCTTAGCTGAAGTTAAATACATAAATCTCATAATTAAATAGAGTGAAATTGGAATTGTAACGATAACTAACAATACGTTAAGGCCAGCATTTTCAGGTGTATCCAAATTAAATTTAAATATGAGATAAAGAGAATAAGTCATAAAAAGCGAACCGGCAGTCATTACATAAAATTGATCTAACAATTTTTGAGAATATTGATCGTATACTTTTTTATGTTCGACAGCTTTTTCTTTTCCTAGTAATAATAAATCCCCTTTTCTTTTAGCAATACTTAAAAATAAAGCGATCTCAAAAATAGCAAAATATAACCATCCAGAAACGTATTCTCCAATAATTGCGCATCCGGCTAATGCCCTCCATACATATCCCGTAGATAATATAAGTATATCTATAAACGCATAATTTTTAAAAAAATGATTATATAATTGACCTGTTGCGATTATGAATATTATCATGAGTATTAGACCAATATTCGGAATAACAAATATCAAACTTAATGCAATTATTGCAATTAAAATAAATATTAATAAGATAGCAAAAGAAACTGGAAGTTCACCTGATGCAAGAGGTTTTTTCCTCATCTTTTCTGGATGCTTCTTATCATTTTTAATATCTCCAATATCATTAATAATATAATTTATAGAGGAAGCACAACATAATAGAACAAAACCTAATAGCAGGGGAAAATAGAGATCGAACTCAAATAATCTATAACTGAAAAATATTCCAACAAAAATCATTACATTTTTATAATACTGCCGAACACGTAAAAGTTGAAAAAAGCTTTTAATTTTACTTGCCATAATTAAATTTTTGAAAGACACATATATATTAAACTTTTTTAAGTCATAATGATTCTTTCTGGTTTGAACTTCTTTAATATTCTATATCCTAGCCGACTTGTAATGCTTGTGGCTGATTTAATTTGGATCACTGCGCTATCATATTCAAAATTGATTGTTTCTAATTGTTTAAAAGGAATCTTTATTTTTTTTCCAAAAATATTATTTATTATAAGTAAATCTTCTTCATTTTTTTTGTCTTTGTTTGGAGGCTTTTTCTTAATTTTTTGTAAATCGATTTCAATTTTCTGAATATAGCCAATTTCTAAATTATTCACAGGTTTCTTAAGATATATAAAAGAATAAAGTTGTTTTTCAGACAACCATTTAATCATATCTACTTCAGATTCTCGAAAACTGGAGCTCCTGCTAATAGTTAAATAAATATTCTTTGGTCGAATTATTAATTGACTGAGATTGTATTTGATTGGTTCTTTATGTGGGTGCTTAGTGCTAGATATTTCAATTTGAAAATTTTCTAATTTTTTTGCTGGAATTACATTTGTACATTTGAATATTTTTAATATTCCTTTTGTTTTTAAAAAAATTTCGTGGTTTTTCAAATTAGTAATTTGAGAAATTGAATTTGGTAAACGTGTTTTTAAAATTGGTTTTTGGACAATATTTATTTCTTTTTCCATAAAAGTATAGTATCCTTTTTTATTATTATCGGAAAATGTAATATCGGTTAAAGTTAAGGGTAAATCTTTATGCAAGAAATATTGCTCATTTAAATCATAACGAATACGTAAATATTTTGATGAATTTATGGAAACACTTTTATTAGTTTTTATATTTGTTATGTTAAATTCAACAGGATCAGTGATATCATCAATAAATTGAACATCGTTTATTTTACCAAGAATCATTTCATCTGTAATCAGATTTCTAAAAATGTAATCTTTTTGTATATCAAATTTATATAATTCCTTTCTTCTAAGCTCCACCATCAATGAAGAAATATCATCAATACTAAAAAACTCTTTAAATTTTTCATTTGCAATAGTTTTAAATTCATTTCTAGCTTGTTCAAATTTTTTAGCATATTTTTTTTGTTTAGACTTTTTCAAACAAATAAATGGAAGGATTGCCTCTTTCATTGGTTTCAATTCATTGCTTAGTATTGCGGCAATTCTATGATAACTAGGTGGATGTGAATTAAGAAAATTTGCTAAAAGTGATGCTCTTGATGGTTTTATCATTGAACGATGCAAGTAAATAGCTGTGCTCATATAATCTAATAGTTGATTATCTTTTGTTATTTTCTCGTCACATAACAACATGGTATTCAACCCTATTTCTCGGCCAGTAGCGTAGAAGCTTTCTAAATTATATAGCGCTTTAACAAGTTCTTTTCCATATCCTGCTTTTTTTGCTTTTAAATCTGCTTTTCCTTCTAAAATTCTTATAAAAATAAAGAGAAATATGTATATTACCAAATTCAAAAAGATAAAAGCGATCATTGGGATTCGGGGATTGCCAAAAGTATAATCATAGAAAGTAGCAGGAATCCCAAGAAACATCCTGACAATTAAATCAACAGATGTAATAGCTGTTAAAACAAGAGTATGTTTTCCTTTTGTATGAGCTAATTCGTGGGCTATAATGCCTTTTAATTCATCTTTTGGGATTTTGTTTATATCTTCGGCGATAATGGCAATTCTCTTATCAATTATAGATCCATAAGCCATAGCATTCAAGATGGGGTATTTTCCAAAACCAATTTTAACTTTACCTTTTATTCCAATATCCTTTTTAATTTTATTAACTAATTTCACTAGTTCCTCATCTTTTATTTTCTTAATACCTAATAACTTGTCTAAAATTAAACCTGAGACTAAATAAACTATCCAATTAACTACTAACAATATAAAATATATATTCATAAAAAAATCTAGAAATGTAAAGCCTTCAGATCCAATCCTTTTATCAACTATGAATGTTAACGGTGTATATTGATTAATAAACACAACTGCCAACCACGCTATAATATAAAGAAACAAAGTTAAATATTCAGGGCTCATGAAGCGCCAAACAACTATATATTTTCTTCCAAATAATAGGAAACCCATGATGAGGATAATCCAAAAAGAAAATGCAAAACTTGTGTTTAAAAAAATTGGATTATCTAAATAGAGTGACAATAATCCCGCAATAAAAATAATATTATAAGTTACCAAAGAGATTATTAAAATTTTATTCAAGACAGGATAATCTCTCAATTCAAAAAGTCCTATCCATAAATAAATCGAGAATGCTCCCATAATAGAGGTTAAGAAATCTTTTGAAAAGAAAAAAATGAGAAAAAAGAAAAAGGCAATAGCAATTAAATCGGCCATTTCACTTCTTTTCCCGTTCCTAACCCATTGTAAAAATTCTTCAATAGTTAATAGATACAGAATAAATGTAATAAAAAATGTCCAATCAATTAGATTTAAATGAAAAATTAATGATATCAATAAAAAAAGCCCAATGGAACCTAATAAATAAATAATAAAGAGCAAATATCTTATATTTTTCTTCAACTTGTTAACACCTTTATTACTTTAAAATAATCCTATTTTAAGTTTGTATTGTATAGTAAAATACATTAAATTTTTGATTAAGAAATGTTAAAATTGTGATACAAAAATTTAATTATTTTTAATTTCTAGATTCTTTTTTTCATTTTATTAATTTCCATCCAAAAATACTTAATCGTAATCAAATACCAAAATAGCAATACAGGTATTATCAAAATCACAGAAATTATTAGATTGACCGGAATTCTTATTATTTTTAGGTCAATGTCAGGGAAAGGTATTGGCATAATTAATAATTCAATTAGTATTAAGAAGACCATAATAGAAATTAATAGAACTGTCATTAATATAATTATTCCTATAATTCTGGGAAATTTATATAATATTAATATAGTAGGGACTAAGAAGATAAGAATAATTATGATTAAAAGATAAAGTTCCAATTTGCCAGAACTGAATTGCATTATTAATATAGATATTATGGAAAAAAACCCACATATTACTGAAATTGCATAAAAATTTTTAACCAATTCTGGTTCTGTTAAGGGTCCCTTTGCTAAAATTAATCTAGGTAAGGTTAAAACAGCATCTTTTTGATCTGAAGCTTTAATCTGATCATTTTCGAGTAAAATAATATCTACCTTATTTTCTCTAATATCACCGCTTTCGATAAATCCACGTGCAGAGTAAATGACATAAAAACTATTAAATATATGGATTAATAGAGCACAAAATGCCGCAACTTCTAATGAGCCAAACAACATAATACATGCTATCATTGCCCCCATACTTAATGTTCCTATATCTCCCGGAAAAATTTTAGCAGGAAATTTATTATATATAAAAAAAGGGATTAATACTGCTATTACAGGAACTGCAAATATTACGGCTTTAGTTGAATTCAATAATATTCCACCAATAAGGAGAAAACAAACTGCTATCAAGCAAGTTCCAGAACCTTCACCATTATATCCTTCTAACATGTTTACTGAATTTGTAAACACAGCGATTATTATTGGAATTATAAATGGATAGATAATGGTTAATCTAGTTTTATCAAGAAATGGAATTGAAGGAGAAGATATATCTATAAAGCCAATTAAATTTGCGAAAAAAAATATTCCCCCGGAAAGTAATGAAAATAGAATTTTATAACGAGAGCGAAGTTTGATTCTGTCATCAATAAATCCTATAGCTCCTGCTGATATTACTGTTAATAGAAAAATTAAAATATCTTTTACTAAAGTAGGAAAAAACAATATTAAAAAGATTGAGGAAACTGTAAAACCTATTACTATACTAAGTCCTCCAGATTCGGCAACTTCAGGTTTGTTATTTTTATGGATATCAATACCAACATAACCTTTGTTTTTCATGAATTTTATTATATATGGAAGTATAAGATAAGTAATTGAAAGACCTATCAAAAAAATTATTGTTAAATATAGAATTTCCAGAGCAGTCCAATTTAAATTAGAAATATAAATCATTTTTTTATAGGAAATCTTTGATTTTTTTTAAAAAACTGTATTTAATCTTAACGAATTCTTAAGATAAAGAATTAAATTATTTTGTATATTAAAATTTTTTATTTTTTTAATTAAGCGCTATATCCAATAAACAAACTCTCCCCTGTATAATAGCATTCCTTAGCAAATATTTTCTGACTCTATAAATTCTTAAAAAATTTTTAATATTTTAAATTTTGAGATAAGATATATAAAAATATCATTTATTAATAGGTGGGGTAAAAATAAAGATTTTAATTATAGCTCAGAATGTTTATAGTTAAATAATAAAGATCAAAAAATATCTTGATCTTACTTCTTTCTTTGTTTAAAGGTGTTCTATTTAGCGGATTATATATTTAATTAGTAAATCCAACTTGTTTTTCTCTATTTAATAAAATTTGTAATATTTCAATTATGAATAGTTCAATTTTCTTGATATACTTTAAAGTTAATTAAAAATCAGAAAAAAGAAATTGATGATATACTTACAGAAAAAGAATTTTCAAAATAATATTGAGAGATTTAAAAAATTAGCTTAGCAAAATAAGAATAGCCCGGCACGGAATTTCGATTGAGCATCTTAATGCTCAGTTTTCGAACCGTGGTCACGGGGTTCAAGGCCCCAGATGCTTGGCCATTTTATTTAATACAAGATATATGTATTAATCTACACCACCGGGCTAAGAAAATGAATAGAAAAATCTTAAATGTTAAATGGTTTTAGATCTTGATTAAAAAATTCTTCATTTAATAAATTTTTATTGGTTTTAAGGAAGTTGATTTCTTTTATTTCATCCCGATAATTATCAGGGAGCATCTGTGGAATAGTTTCTATAATAGGGTACCATCGTTTACATTTATTACAAAGTAAAATACCTGATTTGATTTCAAATTCTAATTTAAATTTATTTATAAGGTATAACTCTGGTAAAATTTTTTCAAATTGATCTAAATTAATGTTTTTAAGAAAGTCTAAAATCTTTGTTTTTACGTCAGTTTTTATGGTTCTAAAACATTGTTTACTCAATGTATTGGTAGTCTTATCGAAAATGTGTTCTAGTTCATCTATGCTAGAAATGATTAGCTTAAGATAAGTTTCAAGTTTATTGTTTTCAATAACAATATTATCTTTTAATAGAAATTCTCCATTTTCTTGATATACCTTAATTACCTCTTCATTTTTAATAAAATTAAGATCTCTATTTTTATAAATATTAATAAGTAATTGAAATTCTTCTGGAGCATTTTCAAAAGAAAAAATAAATAGTTTTAAAGGGAAGAATTTATCAATTGGGCACGCTAAAATATCAAATAACCATGGTTTCATAAATTTTTACACTTGAATGAATAAAAATGGTTTATAGAAGATAACTCCTTAATTGTTGGATTAATTTATCGATTGTTCTATCGATTTTTCTCCTTCTTTTATTAAAATCCTCAGATAATTTCAGATATGCTGCTCTTGATGGCAATCTCCCCCTTTTATATCGAGATTCTAAAAGTTTTAAACCATCTGTAACACTTATTCTCTCAGCTTCAAGAATATCTAATCTTTTCATTATATTTTCAAATATTTCACTAGCTTCTATTAATATTTTTTTAAATGGAACTATCTCTTGTTGTATTTTTTCTATTTTTAAAGTATTTTTTTCTAAAATATTTTTATATTTCTTTCCTGCAATTTTTTTACGCCTCGCATCCTCCTTTACTTGTCTTATTTCTAAGAATAATGCGTTTTTTTCTTCGGATAAAGAGCAAAACTCTCTGATTTCAACTATAGGTATAAATTTTCGAGTCAACACCGCTGTTTCATGTTCTTTCTTTTTTGTTTTTATAATTAAAACATAAGTAGAAGCAATACCCGCTATTATTAGTATAAATACGATTGGTCTTAATAATAAATTAAAAAAATCGATGGTAAATGTAATATATATTAATTTACTTTCCAAAGGACTTACAAAATCAGATTTAAATGTAAGAATTGTAGTTCCTTTAGATTTTTTAATAGCCATTGGAGCCTCTGTAATAGAATCGATGCTATAACAGCCATCAATTACCACCTTAATCGTTTGGTCTCTTCCTAAATAATTGAAAATAGTTGTTAGTAAATCGATCTGAATTGATTCTTGAAACCCGTTTGATGAAATATAATTCTCGAATGGTAAATTATATTCTATATTAAAACTAAATGAAGAATTGGGTAATAAATTTATACGATTTTCGAATAAGTTAATTGTTAATGTTCTATAATTTGAACCAGTAAGGCTACCAACTGTTACTCCAAAAATCTCTCCTAAATCATCTGATACATATACTCCTTTAGCATGACGAGTTATATTTAATGAAATAGAAGAAGACACCATAACTCCTAAATTTTTTATTAATACATTTTCTTTTACTTTTATGATACCCCAAGGTGAAATATATATTTCTCGATTACTTTCTTGTACTTCTAATTTGGCACTAGTAGTACCTCCTCCTTCTGGTACCTCTTTAAACATTATAGCTATTTCTTTTTGATCATTTAAATTTACTAAGAAAGGCTCCATAAAATCAGCCCCAATTTCATCTTTAATAAAATTAAATTCATAACGAACATTTTTTGTTTCAGGAAATTCAAAACCCCAACCTCCATCAATATCATCCGCACCTACGGGTAAAAAATAGTTTGCAATTATATCTCCTTCTGATTTATATGGTAATATTGGAAAAACTATGCCAGTAAATTGAACATATTGAACATATTGATCACCTTCCTGACCATAATAAAATTTTACTTGATCTTTGAAAATTTGTATAAAGGTAATAATCTTCGACTGATAGGGTAATAAAGGAGAATCAAAATATATTGCAAACATTTCATATTCATTCATTACTATATTTGAACGCTCAGTTACCAATGAGTTTTCATTAACTCCTTTACTATCAAAAAAAATTAAATCAATTGAATGGGCTAACGGAATTCCAATAAAAATTGAACTTATTGGATTACTGTTTAAATTATTAATAGTTAGCTTATCTCGAATAGTTATCAAACCATAAATATCAATATCCACGCGTCTATTAATGTCTGTTACTATTATATTTTCTGCTCCTTCCAAATTAGCTGAAAATTTTGGATTCTTTATATCACCTTGATTCACATGATTAAATTCAGTGATTTTTGGAATAAACAAAATAATAATAAAGAACGTTAGGAAAAAAGTAAAAATCAATTGAATTCTTATTCTTTTAGACATAATATTATAACATCTTCTTAAAATTATCAAAAAATAATGAAAGCAAAATTTAAAAATTTATTAATTTTTTTTTAACATTTCAAAATAAAGTTTTATATGTTTTTAGTAATTTATTAAATACAAACTTTTATATTATCATTAATTTTTTTCAAAATGTCAACTCGCCGAACTCAGTCAAGACGTAAGAAAAGGAGAAGTGGAACTAGTCCTATGCCAATGGGAGGAGCAGGATTGATGAGATTCTTTGCGGATAGTTCTGTTGGAATAAAAATAGGACCTATAACTACCATCCTATTATCAGTTTCATTGATTGTAATAGTCATATTAGCATGGCTCGGTATTTTTAGTTGGATATTCACTCCTGGTGGTGGATGATATTAATTTTATTCTCTACAATCCCTTAATTATATCTCTTAAGTTTATTTTATATGAAAATATCAGAATTTCAAAATTTTATCAAAAAACTTTTCTTCAAACAAGATAAAGTAAGAGGTCTCAATTCTACTTTTATTTGGTTAATAGAAGAAATTGGAGAATTTGCTCGAGTTTTAAAAAGTGGCAAAATTGATAAAAATAAAGCCTCGGAAGAATTAGCTGATATATTTGCATGGACCAATTCTTTAGCAAATTTATTAGACATAGATCTAGAATTTGCTTTATCAAATAAATATCCTGAAATAGATTTTCATGATAAATAGAAAACAAGAATTTTAAATTTATAGAAAATCCTTTTAACTGTCAAAATTTCTAAAGAATATACGCAAATTGATTAAAAGATTTATAATAATAGTTTTTTTTTGAACTTACAATGAGCCTTTTCGGGAAAAGAATCTGGATAGATGTTGAACAACCAAAAACTGCTATAATGTTTAACTCCTTAATCAAATTGTTTGAAAAAGAAGGATCTGAGCTTTTAATAACTGCTCGAAATTATGATTCTACTTATCAAATTTTAAATGATTCTAATGTGAAATACAAAAGAATCGGGAGACATGGCGGTAAGAAATTAGAAGATAAATTAAAAACCTATATAGATCGATTGAAACAGCTCTTTCCTCTAATAAAAAAATTTTCACCAGATTATTTTGTTACTTTTTTATCAGTCGAAGGTACAAGAATCGCATATGGATTAAAAAAACCTTCAATATGTATAAATGACGAACCACGCAATAAACCTGTCTGTAAATTAATTCATCCATTTATAGGAAATATTATAACTCCCGAATGTATTCCTAAAAAGTGGTACATAGAACTTTATGCTGATCCAGAAAAAATAATTAGATATAATGGACTCGATGAAATCGCTTGGCTTTCGGAATACTCACCTAATGAAGAAATCCTTGACAATTTTAATATAAAAAAGGGAGAATTCTTATTAATGAGAACTGAACCTACTGACGCTTGTTATCTGATTAATAAACTTAAGTCAGAAGAAACTATAATAAGTAAATTTTTTCCATCCATTTTTAGAGAATTCCCTAATTATACTTATTTCCTACTAGTGCGATCTAAGAAACAAAAGCAATTTCTTCTGAAAAAACTAAAAGCCTATTGTGTCGAAAAAAATGTAATAATAACTCAATATTTGCCAAATATCGTAGATTTTTGTTTTTTTGGTGCTTTAATAATAAGTGGAGGAGGAACTATCGTACGAGAATCAAGTTTATTAAACGTTCCTAGTATAGAATTCTTTCCAGGTGATTCTGCACCACAAGAGAAATTTTTAGAAGAAAATGGATTTCCTCTGGAACATATCAAGAATCCGACACAATTAGTTGAAAGAACTATAGAAATCCTTAATCAAGGTCCTTCCTCAGATCGATTTAAGATTAGTTCTTTTAAAGATAAAATAAGCCAATTTGAAAATCCTATTGAAATTTGTTTTAACCACGTGAAAAATAAGTTAAACGAAATGTAGAAACTCTTATTCATGATTTTAAAAATTTATCTTTATATTAAATATTCATAAATTTTTGATAAACTGTTTCAAGTTTTTTTCCAACGGAGTCCCACGTATATCTTTTTACAAATTTTTGAGCTTTGGTTATCAAATTTCTTCTTTTAGAATCATCTTTTAGTAATTTAACTATTTCGTTAGCTAATAACTGTGGATTCTTCGGAGGGACGAAAATCGCATTATTTTTTAATACTTCTTTATACGCAACCATTGAAGAACAAATTACGGGAGTTCCACAAGCAATTGCTTCTATTGGTGTTAAACCAAAACCTTCAGAAGCATAAGAATATGTGACAAAAATGTCACCCAATGAGTAATAAATAGGTATTTCTTTATCAGAAATAAAGCCTAAAAAATAGATATCTTGATATTTTTGTTTCCATTCTTGATAAATTTTCTCCATATAAAAATCTGGTTTACCTCCCATAACTAAATTAAGATCAGGGATCTCTTTTTTTGCTATTTTATATGCTTTTATAATATCATCTACGCCTTTGTATTTAGCTATACGTCCTATATATATAAGAACTGGACCTTTAAGGTCTAGCTTTTCTTTTAATTGTTGAGCTTCTCTAGGAAGAGGTTTATATTTTTCTTCAATTGCAGAGTATAGGTTCAATATCTTATTAATATCTACCTTTGGTATGTAGTATTTAATTTCTCTCCTAATAAATTCTGAACAAGTTGTAATGAATGTTGACTTTTGTATAGCATACTTAATTAAAAATTTTTCAATAGGAATTTTAGTAAATGGTGTCTCAAACGGACCTAAGTCATGAATTGTAGATATAAATCGTTTTTGATTAGCTAGTATAATAGGTAAAGCTCCTTTAGGACTATTTCCATGAATAATATCAAATTCATGACGTCTTAGATATGTTATTGTATGAAAGTTAAATTGAGGAAACCAAAAAAAACGCCGTCTTATTATATTTATTTGGAAAATATCGGGATCTGAAAGTTCACTATTCCATTTCCCGGTGATTAATTTTACGTTATGCCCTTTATTTTTTAAATAATTATAGATGCCGGTAAAAAATTTTGCTGCCCCATCCTGAGTATCAGGAGCAAAAGTTAAGGAAACAAAACAAATATTTAATTTTTCCATACAAAAATAGCAAGGTTTTTGGAATATAATTTAACTTTTATTCTAAGTTAATTGTTCAAATCCATCTTCAGTAATAAAAATCGTTTCTTCTATTTGGGCTACATTAGCATCTTTTTTTTCCGCCAATACATAGTGTGCTTGTAATTTTCCTTTTTGAACTAACTCTTGAAGCCCGAAAGCAACTCCTAATCTAAATTCATTTGCCAACCACCTCTCAGCAAAAGGTAAAGTTTTGTAGTTTTTATAAATAAAGCCAAGAAGTTGCTTAGAAGTTTTTCTACGTAAAGGAACTCTTCCAACATATGGATTCAATTCATAAATATATGAATTATTTGTATTATGAACTGATCCTTCACCACTACTGGCAAAAATTTCAATAGAAAAAACCTCCCCCACTTCCATAATATCGCCACCTTGAGAACCTAATTCAGGTAACTGTTTTTTTCCGTGAACAGTCCATCTTTCAATTTGATGACCTCCTAATTCTTTTATTGGATTATACTTAAAACCTTTAACAATGCTCTCAATTTTTTTTCCAATTTCTCGCGTATTTTCTTTTGGTTTAACCATCATTTTCGCAGCATCAAGAGCAACTTCTGTAGCTTGTATTATATTTTCAAATAACGGTTCTTCATTAAAACTAACGGTGAATGCAGTATCCACTATATAACCCTCAATATGGACACCTAGATCAATTTTAACAAAATCCCCTTCATTTATCTCTAATCCATCATCTTTTATAGGAGATGTATAATGCGCGGCGGTATTATTTATACATAAATTAACAGGAAAGGCACATAAACCCTCAAGTTCTTCTATTTTCGCTTCAGTGTTTGTAATTATATCTAAGACTTTTTCTCCCACTTTTATCTTTGGTTTAATATATTTTTTTACTTCTTGAGCGATTTTTCCTGCTTTTTGAAGAGATTCGATTTTTAGTTTTTCTTCTTCTTCTTTATTTAACTTCTCCTTATTTTTTCCTTCTTGAGTTTCACTTTTTGTTTTTTGATTCTCAGTCATTACAATTACTAATATAGATTTTGATAAAAATATTTTTTAAATAAGTATTAACTTTATTAATAAAGTTAAAAATAAAAACAATTATTATAATATTATCTTATTAGATCAATAACGTACCATTTGTTCAAGTTGATTAATCCTTAAGTGAAAATTTCTCTGAACTATAAAGAATTAAACATTATAAAAAAATTGAGGAGGTAATTCCCCTAATTGTCCGAAAACATCGCTGAACTGACTGATTTGTTAAGAAAAATGGAAGCGGTCAATTCTGATATTCAAGGGAGTTCTATTGTAAGTATTCAAGGACTCCCAATTTGTTCTGTTCTCGCAAGAGATATAAATGATGGTATTGTATCAGCAATGTCTGCAGCGATTTTAAGCGTTTCCGAGCGTGCGGTAGAAGAACTAGCTCGGGGAGATTTAAAGAGGATTCTTATAGAAGGCGATGAGGGAATAATAATTTTATCGAAAGCAGGCAAAAACGCTATACTTTGTACATTAGCTCAATCTGAAGCGAGTTTGGGAATGGTTTTCCTAAATATTCAAAGTGTTTCAAATCGTATAGCCGATTTACTAGATTGATTTGATCTAATATTTTCCAATTTATTATTTAGCGGTAATTTTATAGTTCTCTAATCTTTTTAGTGAGATTATGGATGTGGATCAACTTTTTGAACGACAAAAATCTAGAATTTCAAGTATAAATAAGAAAGAATTACTTGAAAAAATATATTATGAAGAGCTTTCGAAATACCTTAAATCAGGTCAATATGACAATTTCAAGAATTTATTTAATGCATCTATAGATTTTAATCTTTTTATTGATGTGAAAAAAATTCCAAATCGTTTTGAAATTATTTCACAATTAATTTTAAGTTGCATTGAAAAAATATCAGCAGGATATCAAACTTCAGCATTAGGAGAGATAGTAGATATCTTAAGATTTTGTAATGAATATAATTTATTTGATAAAGAGATTTCTAGTTCAGAAAAAAAGACGCTTGAAATTAGAAAGAAAGATAAATTATTTTTAGCAAATTTAAATGATTTATTTGGTAAAATATCGAATTCATTCATCTTATTTGTTTATAAAGTCATGCCTCGAGATTTATACAGATATTTCATGAATATGCCAAGTGAATATTTCCCGGATCGCGATGGGTTAATATACTATATTAAAAACATTTTTTTTGATCAGTATACCATTTATGGTCTTAGTGTAAGATATTTAAGCCCAATAAAACATTTTATTAATGCTTTTAAAAGAAATTCTTTATTTTGTAAAAATTATAAAGATAATCAAGAAGATCAATTATCTATTAAAAATAATAAATTCATTGAATTTAATATTATATATAAACATCATATATTATATTATGATTCTGAAGAAGAACAAGAGCATAGCGAAATTAAAAAGCATTTAGTCTGTCCTGAAAATATTTCAAATAATATTAACAATATTTTATCTGAAAATAATTATAAATTTTATAGTTTATCAATGGTTCTTCTGGGAGGGTTAGGCCCACAAGGTTTGGGATTTACTTATTCAACTCCTAAAGGAGAAGTAATAGAAATTTGTTCAGACATTAAAGAAAATGAAGCTATAATAATTAAGTTCAAAAAATTCTTGAAAAATCAATTTATTGTTAAATTGGAAAAAAAGATGAAAGATTTACATATAAAATTAATTACTATAAAAAAAATTGTAAATTTCCTTATGGATGCATTAGATAAAGAAGAATTTATTGATTATTTTAAAAAAGAGTCTATTTTATACAACATGAAGAAATTTTTACTCGAGGATGGTGAATATGAACTTCAAGATTTTTTTGAGATGGGTCTTAAAGAATTGATAAACAAAATTTCAAATGCTTTTCATATAATTTTGAGACCTATAAAAATGATGGATCAATATAAAGCTCGAATGAATTTAGTTGCTAGGGGAATTTTAAAATCAGAAGATATTGCGAAATTAACAAGTTTAAAAGAAAAATCTCACTATGATATTTTAAGAGAAAGATTTTTCTTTCAATACATAGTAGATTGGTTTTATGATGTATACCATGCTGAGAAGTTAAAGAATCAAATTAAGAATTTTTGAGTAATTATCTAGTAAAAATTATATTAATTTTTAAAAAAAAATTGTTTAATCAAAATTCGAATTTTCTTCTAATGTTTTAATTCCTTCTAAATACTTTTTTAAGCGAGGTTTTATTAAGATCATTGCACCACTACCAATAGCACCTCCTAATGCGCCATATGATATTCCTATCAATAATATGAACAAGAAAATCAACCAACCATATCCTGTACCAATAAGGAGAGTTCCAATTTGATCAAGTAAAGAATAAGAATTTTTGGTTATTATTCCATGAAGCATATAAATCAACCAAAATGTACCCACGCCTGCTGCTCCACTTAAAGCTCCTCGTTTCATAGTCTTATTCAAAATTCCAGCAACAATACCTGCAATAATAATAAATTGCCATACACTACTAAAACTTAAAAATAAAGCAATTACAATAGTCACTAATATGCTTATTGAAAAAATTATGGTTTCTTTCTTCATTTTTATACATCTCCAATCGGAACAAAATTAATTGTGGACTCAATTGCGTTTTTTGGAAAATTATTAGCTGTATACCCGAAGTAATGAATGTGATATTTCCCTTGTAAAAACAATTTTTCAAGTTGATCTGAATAATGTTTTGAGTTTGGAAAACCTCTTTCTCCTGAGGGTATTACACTTATAGAGTTATTCAAATTACTAAAATCAAGAATCATCCTCTCTGAAGCTCCACTTTGAGCAATTCCAACCCCCGATTCAATGTTTGCCCGAGAAGGGTTCAAAGTATATCCTTCTCCATCTCCTGCATAAGGACCTTTGCTAAATGCTTCTAATTCTGTGAGGTGTGGAAAATAATATTTATGTATCTCTCCCCATTTCCATGTTGATGGATTTGATGAGCCATAAAAATCCGTTAACCAATCAATTGTATCATTCAAAGATACCAACATAATTTCATTTCTGGTTTCAATTTGCGATAAAGTATTTACATTATCAAACCAGAGTGATGATTCTTTTTCTTTCATTAAATACTCCAATACAACTAATTGTGGACGCTGTTCTACTCCATAATTTTCGAACTCATCATTAAAAGTATAATCCATGAAATAATCCCGCCATTTACGATAAATAGTGGGGGCTGCTAAATCCTTATCCATATTATACTTCCAACTTTCAAGCAGAGCTAGGACATTATTTATTTTTAGGGGGGGTGTAGAAGCATATTGATTTTTAATCACATCAATTAAATATGGAATAAAAGCTTGAGCTGCAGTTGAATTGATATCTAATTGAAAGGCTTTCATTTTTTCTATGGTTACACTGCCTTCTGGAGCATTAGAGAGTAATTCATTAATTCTTCTAGCTCTATAACCATCGACGTAATCATTTTGTAAGAAATATTTTGAATAATTCCAATTTGGACCAGCAATAATTTGATTTGCAGAAGCTAAATAATTCTGTGTAGGATTAATAGCATTAGGTAAATCTTCAAACGGAATATACCCAATCCATTCTCCTTCACCATTGGATCCATTATAAGGGATCGTTCCATTACCAAGATGTCCTGGTGGAATCTTTGAATCATCTCTAATAGGAACTTTACCAGTAGGTCTAATGGCAATATTTCCATCAACATCAGCATATACAATATTTTGAGCTAAGGTATCCCAATATTGGGAGGCCTCATCAAATTCTGCTCTATTTGTTGCTCTATTGAATCCATTCCCAGCAAGGAGATTAAAAAATATGTCATTTCCCGTCCACTGAGGTACTAATATAATATCTCCATAAGAGGAGGACATATTAATGTCGCGAAAATCACTAATAACTGGCCCGTGAACTGTTTCTCTGACAGTAAAATGTTCCGTGGGACCATCCCTTGCACTAATATTGTAATTTCTTGTCTTATATGCGGTTTCTATATTATTATATATGTAATGGGTATCATTTATCACATTATAATAATACCAATCAAGAACATCATACCCAGTGTTAGTAAAACCCCATCCAACATATTGATTATGACCCACAGCAATTAGAGGCATTCCTGGTATGGAAAAACCATATGAATTGATATTTGTTTCTGTAGATACAAGATGTTGTTCATACCAAACTCCTGGAACCATCCAAGTTAAATGCATATCATTTGCAAGAATGGGTTTTCCAGTATTGCTTTTTGAACCATTTACAACCCAGTTATTAGAACCGAGGTTATTTTGAGATTCCATCCGCTTTTTTTCAGGATCAATGTCTTTAATATTCTCTAGAAAATCCAATACCGTTTTTTGTAAAAGAGGATTTGCTTTATATTCCTTGTTCGATATCTTTGGAATTTCACTATAATCACCGTAATTAGGGTTAATAGGAATTTGATAAGGAAGAAATGCATTAAATAGTTGAGTATAATTATTGGACCCTAGAGCTTCTAGATTTGTTAATCTATATAAATCATTATAATTCCAACTCATCTGTCTTGCCATTTCCTGAACTAGACATAATGAATCTATTGAAGTCCATTCAGTCGGTTCAAATCCTAATAAATAATATTCTAGTGGTTTATCCTGCTTATGAGTTTCTAAATAATAATTTATTCCCTCTACATATCTGTCCATAGTAGGTAAAAAATCAATTGTTCCATTTGCTTGCATTTCTCTTAATCTTTCATCAGTTTTTATTGCCCAATATTCCATGCCCATAGCAAGATTAAATTTATCTGTCGAAATTGCTTCCGATCCTAATACTTCTGATATCCTTCCTCGAACTAGCCGTCGAAACATATCCATTTGGAAAAATCTATCTTGAGCATGGACATATCCTTGAGCAAAAAATAAATCTAAATCATTCGAAGCATAAATATGAGGAATGCCCCATTCATCTCGTATGATAGTAACTTCATCATTAAGCTCTAGAATTTTAAGCCTTTCTGTTGTTGGAACTTCACCTGTAACTTTCCATATACCATTACCGGGAAATAAAATTATTCCAAGCCGAATTCCAAATAAAGGAATAGAAAAGATTGTCAGGGCCAATATGGTAATTATAATTATTGTAGATAACTTAATTATTACTTTTTTTTCGGAATTTCTCATTTTTCAATTCAATAGATTATTTTAAAAAGCATTAATAAAAGTTTGGTATGAATTCCTTTTAAAACTTTGATTTTGTTGATCTTAAGTAAAAATAAGTGAAATAAGGATTAATAATTTTTAAAATAATATCCGTACGTTACTTTCTAATTTCTTGAATCTGGTTAAATATTTTATCGAAACGTCCTCTTATTGAGCCATATAAACCTTCTTCTTCAGAAATCACTGAATTTATTGCTGTTTTTATTCCATAATGGCTTTCAGAGATTAAAACTCTGATTGGAAGTGTAAGGATATCAATAATTATCATCGAGAACTCTTGAAGAATGTTAATTATTTGAGGGATTTTTTCACGAGTTTTTTCAATAGAAGAGATTTCTGATGATATTAATCCGTTTTCACGTTCTTTTTGTAGTTCTTCCCATATATTTCCCTTTAATTCAGAAAAGTCAATGCCTAAATTTTCAAGAGCCATTTGAATTCCTTCAAAAAGGTAGTTAATTGTATCTCTACCAGTAAAAAGTTTTATATTTTCAACCATTTCAGTAGGAGCTAAACCTTCTAAAAAATTTACGAGCAATTCATTGTAATCTCGAATTACATCAAGAGGTATGAATAATAATGTCATCTCTTTCATCTGTTTAAAGAGATATCCTAAAATTTTCGCGAACCATTCATTTTTAAGAGTTTTTTCCAATAATCCACCATATTCGTTTAAAAGATGTGTACCTAAATATCCAATTATTCTTATCATATCATCTTCGTAATTACGGAAGTAATCGAAGAAATTTTTTGGTTCCATGTTTAATTTGTCTTTAATAAATTCAGAAACTCTCTCCTTTATGCCTTCTAATGGTTCATCAAGATATTCCTCTAGTTTATCTATAGATATTATATCCTGAAGTTTATCAATTATATCTAACTTAGTTTCTTGAACAATTTCTTCTTCTATGCTTTCTTCCAAATATATACCTGATGATATTTTATCTTTAACTTTAGAAGCCTTTAATTCACTCCATTCTTTATAGTCATGTATTTTACATATGAATTGAAGGTGTTCATCTCCTTTAGTTATACATCTTTGCTCGATTATTTGTATTCGATAATCATTTCTTTTTACCTTTAAAATGAAATTTGCTACGCTCTCCAACATTCCACAAATTCCGCAAGCCATTCCCTCTGAATCTATATCTTTTAATTTATTAAAATCAAAGGTATCTTCGATATCTTGTCCATATCCAGCACAAATTGGACATTTTTTAATTTTTAAAATATAATCGTTATATTTTGCCCCCTCCTTAGGAATTTCTTCATAAGAATAATCATCTAATTCCATTCCAAAGACTACTACCCAAAGAATCTCGAAATAATCCAGAATTTTTTTAGGATTTCCTGGCATGAATTTGAATATACTTGAGTGGCGCTCACATGATTCATAGGCAGCGTTCTTTCCTATTTCTCTAAGGATTAATAAGCTTTCTTCTTCATTGTTAGAAATTTCATTGACTTCCTTTAGGATCTCCCTATAAAGTAGTGAATAAAATAAGCCATTAGTAGAACGCCCAAAAATTTTCGTGATTTTTTTCATTAGCCATTGAAAAGTTCCCATTTTCACTCCTCCTTCCCTATATTATATCTAAATATTTGAATACATGATTTATTTCCAAAAGTTCTCGATTCTTTTACTTCAGATGGTTCTAAAAAAATAGACGAGGGTTCACTAAATTCCTTATTGATAAGATAAATAAATTCAGATACCATCCCGATCAATACTTCACATCCAGCGATTTCTAAATTATTAAGCGGGTATTTACATAAAGCGCATTTATGATCTTTAACAATTATTTCATTATTTAATTGGTCAACCTCAATAGAGATTGCACTATTTAATATTTTTTGATAAATAGTTGTAATAACATCCTTTATATTAGTTATAGTAACAGTTTCTGTTGGTTTCCAATAATTAATATATGTTCGAGCAATATTTTGCCCCATTTTCCTTAATTTCTCTTTTACGTTTTGAATTTTGTTTTTTTCCATAAAGCGAACTAGTCCATAAACACTATTTCGCATTTGATTCATCGTTATTTCCGTTTGAATTAACTCTTTCCTAGAAAAATTCATATTAATGTTTTCCAATCTTATTTCAAATTAAATATTGAAAAAATTCATTAAATAAAAAATTTTTAATCTCTTTAATAGATTATTTGTATGAGATCTTAATTGTAATTATCGAAAATTATCAAAAAAAAAGGAAAAGTAATAATTAACATATCAAATTAAAAAAAATGTATATTTACATTTTTTCAACGATTTCTCTGAGAATCTGTTCTCCCGCAGCACCAACCATCATTCCATTTTTAACAAGAAGTTGCCCTTCAACTTCTATAGGATGATTTAAGAGTTCTCCATTGTTGAAAAAGAGAAGGGTAGGTATAGCAGTTATTCCAAAATGTTCCCCAAGAGGGCGATTCTGGTCAAGATCAGTTTTTAATAGATGAATTAATCCTTCTTCCTTTAATTTTTCTAAAATTGGACCGACAAATTTGCAAGGCCCACACCATATAGTGTATACATCTAAGATCGCTTTACCTTGTTTAACTTCTTCAGAGATTTCTATGCCAAATTCGTTTAATTTTTCGATATTCACTAAAAAATCATCTATAATTATGAATTTTGATAGTTTTATGAGTATTAATTAATTATTCTTTTTTATTCTTTTTATTTATAAAAAATTAAAATAATCCTGCTTAACATCCCATACTAATATTTTATATTATTTTTATATTACAAAAACTTGACATTTTCTAATTAGCAAAAATTTAATTTTAAAAATAAAAAATTAATTTTAAAATCAACAAATTGTTATTATTCATAATCTTTAAAACTATTAAGATATTAAAATGGCAACTATAGATTTTAATTTTAGAAACCAAATTCTTGGTCATGAGATTGGCAATACCCTAGCATATTGTTATCAATGTGCGACTTGCAGTGGAGCATGCCCTGTAGCACAAGTTACTGAAGGGAAATATAACCCAAGACGCTTAATACTAGATGCGTTATTAGGATTAAAAGAGAAAATATTCGGACCAGAAAATGTTTTTAACATTTGGGGTTGTACGGTTTGCGATACGTGTGATGAAGTATGTCCTCAAAAGGTTGAACTTACTGAAATTTTCACGATTTTAAAAAACATGAGCGTGGAAAGGGGTGAAGCTCCTGCCCATTATACTGGTCAAGCTTCAACAGTTCTGGAACATGGTAAAGCAATTCCCATGCAACCTGCTATAGAAAGAAGACGTACACAATTAGGATTACCCGCAATTATGACTCCAGATGTTAGTGAAGTAAAAAAACTATTAGAAGCTACTAAATTACCAGAAAAACTTCCTAAATCCGAATAAATTTTCTAATTTCTTATTAATTTAAATTCATTAATTTTCATTAGTATTTTTATAGACTAAAACTATAATTGAATTAAAGCGAAAATTTACACATTTCAAATTAAAACATTTGTGAGGTAAAATACATTGAGAAGACCAATCATAGGGGGCAATTGGAAAATGAATAGAGGTACTCCTGAAGAAGCTCAAGAAATGCTAGAAAATCTAATTCCCTTAATAAAATCAATCGATACAGTTGACATAGTCATTGCACCACCATTTACTGCATTAACGAGCGCATGTATAAGCACTAAGGATACAAATATCAATATCAGCGCGCAAAATATGCATTTTGAAGAGAAGGGAGCTTTTACAGGTGAAATATCACCAAATTTTTTAAAAAATATAGGGATTGAGTATGTTATTTTAGGGCACAGTGAAAGAAGAGACATATTCAAAGAAACAAATGCTTTAATTAACAAAAAACTCAAAAAGGCATTATTAATGGAGTTAAAACCTATTGTATGTATTGGTGAACATTTAGAAGAAAAGGAAGCAGGAAAAACAAAAGAAATTATAGAATTTCAGATTTATGAAACATTTAAGGATCTTAGTAATACTGAGATGATAAAAACAGTTATAGCTTACGAGCCGATATGGGCAATAGGTACTGGCAAAACCGCTACACCAGAGCAAGCAGAAGAAATTCATGTTTTTATTAGAGAACTCCTATCTAAAAGATTTGATAATGAGACAGCAGATTCAGTGAGGATTCAGTATGGAGGATCTATTAAGCCAATGAACGCAGAAGATTTATTTAGTAAAGAAAATATTGATGGTGGTTTAGTTGGAGGCGCTTCTCTTAAAGCAAATTCTCTATCTGAAATAATTAAAGCTGCTGAAAAAAGTACAAGATAAGAACACTTTAAATTTCAACTAGTTGATAATTATATTATTTTTTTTAAATAAAACGTTATTATTTGAAATTTGCTAACTAAGAATATTATTAAAAGCTGAAGTTAATTTTGACGGGAATTCCCCAAAATAACTCAGAGGATCTGCGAAAAGCAAATAAAAATATGGTTCAAATAAAATATCTTCAACTGTTGGACCAACATCTGATTTAATAATACAAACTTGAATTTGTTCATCAGAAAAATAGGACTGTCTATAGATCCATTCCAATGGAGCTATTTCAGGAATGTAACCAATATGTCTTAAAATATGATTAATATTTTCTAAAGTATATTTTTTTCCAAAAACATATATAGGAGAAAGGTCAAATGAAGCAATACTAATTCCCCACAGGCCATAATCAGTCATTTTATTTAAAAAATCATTTGATAAACGTTTTAACTCATTCTGATGGTTTAAAATATTTTCTCTGGCTTTTGAGTCCGTTAAAATATCAAAAATTTTATTTTCTTCACTATTATGAATATTATCTGCAGAATCAAGAGGAAGTTTAGAATTTATAAATAAATTATAGATTAATTTTATTTTTTCATGAACTGATTTATGCAGTAAAAAAGATTCTGTTTGTGCTGTAATCAATACATCTCCTTGATATTTTTTTTTTTTTTTTTCAAATTTTGCTGAGGTTTTTTCTTTTTTAGGTTTGAATTCAAGTACTTCTATTTTTTTATCAATATTTCTAGCAAATTCATATAATGCTGAGATTAAACCGGCGATAAGGTCAAATTTAGAATCAGGATCAATTTGATCTTGAACTCTTGATTTATCCTTAGAAAAGTCGAAAAATCTTAAATAAATTTTTACACCTTCTGGTACAGGTTTAATTAAAGTATTAAAATAGGGAAAACCGGTTGTAGATATTATACTAATCTCATAGATCGTCATTTATTTAAATAATCTTTATTTCTATATTTAGAATTTAATTAAACTGCTATTTTAACTAATTTTAATGTTTTTAGATTTATAATTATTTTTTTAATCTTAAGTTAATAAAATAAAATAGAAATGCTTCACTTTTCCTATTTGGTTTACTAAAATCAAAAATTATTTTTTCATGACTTATCCTTTATTGTAAAAATAATAAATCTTTGATTATTAAAAGTTAATATGAAACACTTACTAACTCACTACCCCTAATTTTATAATCTCGGTCAATATATAAAAGTAAAGCATGTCCGGAATGTATATATACTAAGGGTGTCGTAGCTTTTGAAGAGTTTTCTATTAATTTCTTTTTAATTATGACTGTTAGTGTTCTTCTACATCCTTTACAGGTAATTAAAGCAGTTTTAATTATATCTATAGTCCTATACTCCTTAAAGGTTTCTTGGATAACAGTATTAAAACCTTTAAAGATATCACATGTATCTCCATAAAAACTTGTTAATAAACTTTCATCATACATATAAAAAAATTTTTCAATTATATATTCTAAGAGAGCGTCTATTAATTGAGATTGAACTTCAAGGTCAGTGCCTATAGAAAATACAGTTTCATTTTTGACATAATAAACAATTTTTATATCACCCTTAGTGATACAATAAAATATATTCCTTTCTGGGGCATTTCTGGTTAACTGTACTTCAAAAAAACTTGTTTTTTGAAAATTTTTAGATTTCCATTCAAAAAATGTATCGCTAGCGTGTTTATAGCGACCGATATTAAAAAAAAGAATTTTTTCATGAAGATTAAAATCAATAAGCATGAGACTTAAAATAAACAATTTTTAATAACTATTGAAAAAAATCTATTTTAAAAATAGTATATTATTCCAATAATTTAATATAATTTTTTTATGAAATTATGATTGCTGGCTTTCCTGGAAGGGATTGAGTTGCTTTTTGCTCTTTTGATTCATTTTCATAAGAAATATTAACTGTACATCCATATTTTTTCTCTATAATTGGTTGAATTTCTACGAAAAATTGATATTCATCTTTTGAAGTTAAAACACACTTTGGATACTTACCTATATTTTTTAATATTCTACTTGTAATTCTACTAATTTGTTTACTATATTTTTTTAAATCAGTATCTTGCATTAATTTTTGCATAATTTCTCCTTGATCCTTAGTTTCTTCTATAAATGACATTAAAGCCTTATAAAACTTCACTTTCCACTGATCAGCAATAATAAGTGAAATAGCTTTTAATTCCACACTTCTCATTACTAGTTTTATATTATTAATATCTTCAAGAATAGTGTTCATCAATTTCCACTTATAATCTGATTCCTCTGTAAGTAATCCTTTAGTATATGAAGGCCAAGCGGCTAAACTCACATAACCTTTCTTACCAAGAGTTTTCCACGCTTCTTCAGTCATATGAGGAGCTATTGGATGGAGTAATAAAACTAAATTTTCCAGACATTCGTTAAAAATTTCTTTATTAGGACCTTCATATTTATACTTACCAAGTTCTGATGTAAATTGTATTAAATTATTGACAGCATTTCTAATTGCAAGTTTCTGCATGTTTTCTGTGAATTCTTTAATTGTTTTATTCATATAATACTTGATAAGAGT